>Ga0160467_100633_pt1 | contig 28120 bp, 23 predicted proteins | sample HID1972I_E11MG_FD_108221 | JGI IMG/M metagenome (GOLD analysis project Ga0160467, IMG submission 108221) | Enriched pill bug-associated microbial communities from UW Madison campus, WI, USA - HID1972I_E11 MG | ecosystem: Host-associated > Arthropoda: Insects > Digestive system > Unclassified ... | reverse complement strand
GCGCTGCGACTCAGACTGAGGGCTTTGGTCGTCATCATGCCAAATTCAGCGTTTATTTTTTGGTTCATCGCGATTAAGCGTGAACCAATAGAAAATGGCAGTAAGAAGGATCTCTCACCCGGTTATTGCCGGTTAGAGCAAAACTTTCGTGATGAGAAAAGTGAATGCTTCGAATTTGGTCTTCGAGCCAGCTACAGTCGTACCGAAAGGAGGGGGGGCTGGTCCTGGTCCTGAGCCTGCTTGCAACACTGAGCACGATGGTTCTGTGGTTATTGGGCTACTACGCAGAAAGTAAAGGTCTGCACCTGAGGTATCAGGCCAACAGCATTAAATCAAGAAGGGTAATCTCATTCCTGAGATTAGCGGAGAATGTCCTGGGACACTCTCCGCTAATTTTAAGGTGAATATCACTGAGTGATGTTCTCATCCATTTAACAAGGATCTACCGAAATATGGTGCCGGTTTATTAGCTCCCGTTTATGGTGATCCCTCAGGCCGAAGCCCCTTATCTTTATTTCTTCTGTTCGCCTAGCGTCGGCGTTTCATTGAAGAAGTTCCACGGTTTAAGCAGCGCGTGAACCCATTCGGTTGGCATAATCGGCCATTCTTCCGCGCGGGCCACGTGCGTGGTACCCGTCGTAATCCACACCACGTCATCCTGGTTATCCACCGACTCGTTGTCTTTGGTGTACTGACCAAGACCGGTGTCATGGGTTGAACGGTTAGGATATTTGCCTTCCGGATAGCGTTCATCCGCTTTGTAGCGGGTCACCCACAGCTGTTTATCCATAAAGCTCAGGCGGTGATAAATCCACTCGTCAGGCGAGAATTTTGCCCCAGTCGCCACCGGATGGGTGCCCCCGGCGTACGGGATTATCTGGTACGAAACCGGATTGCCCATACGGTTCTCTTTGCTGGTATTGCTCAGCAGGCGAATAGTACCCGGGTCGAATTTCTGTGCCGCCTGCTGCTCGCTGTCGATGGTATGCTGGTCAATCTGCATGGTACTGGTGCGCGGACCACCGGCGGTGTTCGGCTTCACATCAGGATCCATCGCCACCAGGCGGTTATTTTCCCCATCCACATCCAGGTCGAGACGGAAGTTGTAGATGTGCTGGTGGGTGGTGCCGACGATGTTATGGTCGATAAGCGTACCGTATTTAGTGTCATCTTTGGCGGTCGGGTCGTGCATAGTTTTAGACTGCACGCCTTTCACCGCTTCGATTCCCGTCGCGCCGGCATCAATGCCAATGGTGCCGTTTTCGTGGAACACCCAGTCAAAGATGTAGTCGTAGTTGCCGACCGTGCTTATCCAGCGGATAACCAGCTCACGGCGTTCGGTACTGACGTTCGGCTGGCCCATTTCCTGATGCTTATATTCCGGCCCGGCGTAGCGTTCAAACACCGCGATCGCGTGCGGGATGTTCATTGGCGCACCGGTATAATCGGCGATGGTTTCATCCAGCAGCACGGCGTTCGACGGCGCATCTTTACCGCGGGCGATAGAGGAGGTCAGGGTACCCATGCCGTAGTCGCCGGAATCCAGATACGCTTTGAAGTACCAGCCCACGTCCGGGTCGCCATAAGGGACGATCATCCCGCCGAGTGAACCTTCGTACATGATTTTGCGTTTGGTGCCATTGTCGTTATAAGTCACGGTCGACAAAATCGGCCCTACGCGAGAATCCAGGCGCAGGTGGAAATCCCAGTTCTGCCAATGAACCATATCACCGGTGATGGTGTAGTTTTTGCCTTCCGGCTCGATAATATCCAGCGGTTTAAGCTGTTTAGCAATGCGGTCACGGCCATCATACGGGCGCGGCGCCATCGGCACAGGAATTACCGGGCCTTCTTCAATCTTAATGATTTTCTTCTGCTCAAGGTCAACAACCGCCACCAGGTTTTCAATCGGGTGCGCCCAGTAGTTGCCGTCGCCGACGTCCAGATAACTCACCACTTTGAGCAGACGATCTTCCTGCTTCAGGCCGTCTTTTCCGTCGAAATAGCCGACGGTCAGTGGGGTGGTGATCACTTTGGATGGGTCAGTAATGCCGTGTTTTTTCAGCACCTCAGCAAATTCTTTGCTGGCGTTGATGATGTTTTGCACGGAGGAAAAATCGTCCAGCAGCACCATGCCGTGCGCGTCTTTGATTGGCGCCCAGTGCAGCACTTTTTTATTCTTTAAATCGACCTGGCTTTCAATCACGTGCTTGCCGTCGAGCATCGTCACGTTTGCCAGACGATCTTCATCGACCGCGGTGCCGCTCATGACGAAGTTCCAGACTTTAGCTTTTTCCGGCTCGGCGAGGGCAATCTGCGTAAAGCGCGTATTCGGTTTGAAGTCCGGCGAGGCTTTGACAATCTCAACCGCTTCTTTGATTTCGTTGGCGGTCAGCGCATTCAACGGATGTGGGCGCTTCTCGACCTGGAAAGTCTGATCCAGTCCGGACTGGAACACGTCGTTGATAAAGGTATCCGAAATCCAGGCTTTGTTATTTTTCATCACCACCGGCACCTGCAATGTCAGGGTCTTACCGTTGACGATGGCGGTTTTGGCACCCGGTTTCACCTTCACAAACGCGCCGTCTTTGGCGATGGTGAACATCTGGGCGTAATCATCCCACTGCACGTCGGCCCCGAACTCTTGCAACGTTTTGTCCATCGGAACCATATGGGCTTCGCCGCCGTGCGCGAAAACAGGGGATTGCCAGCTGCACATCAGAGCGACCGCAAGGGCCAGCGCCGTTTTACGGGCGGAAAAAGGAGAAAAGCTTCCCATTTGTTAACCTCGTATAGTTATGTTCTTAGAGTCACGACACGCTCACCCTAACAGCGAGCAGACGCACGACGTTTGCCTGCACCTGCCAGGTGTTTTGTCAGATTTGCCAGATTAGGGAATTGAACTGTTGGCCCGGTGAGCGACGCGCCACCGGGCAACAGAAAGGTTAGAAATCGCTTTGCTGACGGGCCACCAGCGTCAGGATCGAATAGAGCGCGACCGGTTGCTGATGCTGGTTAAACACGTCCACCGCCCATTCCACCACGCCGGTCGGTTTATCGTCGGCGGTTTTCTGACGCTTAACCGTTTTACGTTTCACGGTTAAGCGCACCTGGATGGTATCGCCCGGTTTCACCGGTTCGATAAAGCGCAGGTTTTCCATGCCGTAGTTGGCGATAACCGGGCCGACGCCCGCATCGACAAACAGACCTGCTGCAGCAGAAATGACGAAATAACCGTGCACCACGCGTTCGCCAAACATGGATTCTGCGGCGCCGATTTTGTCCATATGCGCGTAGAAATGGTCGCCGCTCAGGCAGGCAAAATTCACGATATCCGTTTCGGTCAGGGTACGGCGCGGGGTCAACAGGCTGTCGCCCGGCTGCAATTCTTCAAAATATTTACGGAACGGATGCACGCGGTCTTCCTGCACCTGCGCGCCGCGAACCCATTGCTGGCTGACGCTCGCCAGCATCGTCGGGCTGCCCTGAACGGCGGTGCGTTGCAGATAGTGCTTCACGGCGCGCAGACCGCCCAGCTCTTCGCCACCGCCAGCGCGGCCTGGGCCGCCGTGCAGCAGCTGCGGCAGTGGGGAACCGTGCCCGGTAGATTCTTTCGACGACTCTTCGTTGAGAATTTGAATACGTCCGTGGGCGCGGGCGGCACCGAGAATAAACTCGCGGGCAATGGCCGGATCCGCCGTGACCAGCGTGCCTGCCAGGCTGCCTTGACCGGCGCGGGCCAGCGCCAGACTTTGGGCGCGGGTCTGATACGGCATCAGCGTGGCGACCGGGCCAAAGGCTTCAATGGCGTGAACCGCCGGGCTTTCGTCCGGATGCGGACAGAACAGCAGCGTTGGCGGGAAGAACGCCCCGGCCGCCTGCATATCCGCTTTGCCGCCCAGACGCACTTCACAGCCAGCGGCTACCAGCGCATCGACTTTTTCCTGCACGTCGGTGCGCTGATCGGCATTGACCAGCGATCCCATTTTCACGCCTTCTACGGCCGGGTCGCCCATTTTCACGCTTTGCAAACGGGCAATCAGCGCATCGCTCACCGCCTGAATCTGCGCCTGAGGCACGATGATACGGCGAATAGCGGTACATTTTTGTCCCGCTTTGGCGGTCATCTCACGCACCACTTCGCGGATGAACAGCGCGAATTCTGGCTGCTCCGGCGTGACGTCTTCACCCAGCACGCAGCAGTTCAGCGAGTCGGCTTCCATGGTGAATGGAATTGAGTTTTTAACGATGTTCGGATGAATACGCAGCGACTGCCCGGTTTGTGCCGAGCCGGTGAAGGTCACCACGTCCTGGAAATCGAGGTGGTCGAGCAGGTCGCCCGCACCGCCACAAATCAGGCCGATCGCGCCGTCCGGTACTAAACCGCTGTCGACAATGGATTTGACCATCGCCTGCGTCACCTGCGCGCTGGCGGTGGCGGGTTTGATGATGGCGGGCATTCCGGCGAGCCACGTTGGGGCCAGTTTTTCCAGCATTCCCCAACACGGGAAGTTGAACGCGTTAATGTGCACCGCAACGCCAGATTTTGCAGTCAGCACGTGGCGAGCGGCGAAACCGCCATTTTTCGACAGCGGAATCAGTTCATCTTCTGGCCATAACACGTCATCAGGCAGTTCGCGTGCGCCGAGTCCCGCGAAGGTAAACAGCGTGCCAATTCCACCTTCGATATCCACCCAGCTATCAGCCCGGGTTGCTCCGGTTTGTGCGGAAAGGGCATAGAACACCTCTTTTTGCTCCAGCAAATGTTTTGCCACCGCTTTCAGCATGGCGGCACGTTCAACAAACGTCATTTTACTGAGCGCTTCACCGCCATTATCAATGGCGTAACGGCGCGCCTGCGCCAGATCCAGCCCTTCACTGGTTACTTCCCAAAGTGGTTCGCCGGTAATCGCATGATGGATAGTCCGCGCTCGGCCCCGGCCTGACTGCCAGCTGCCGGATAAGAAACTGGTTAACTGCTGCATTGTGTTTCTCCGTAAATGTTACGTCGTTTCGCCATACATAGTTTGATTATGAATCATAAAAATCAATGCTGATTTTAATAATTTATTAACAATGCGATCTTTGTCTTCATTGTGTTTCTTGTTATTCATTTGTTATTTAACGACATATTGATTTGCTCTGCGATGGGCGTCACAGAATGCACAAACCATTCTTGGGGTTTTAGTTAACCTTTATGTAACTTCACATAAACAATATGATTCACAAAAAGGCTTAATGTGAATCAAACTGGAATCATAAAGGTGGCAATGTGACTGAAGAACAACGCTTTGAAGCGCGTATCGCCGAAGAGACGGCTATTGAGCCGCAGGACTGGATGCCCGAGGCGTACCGCAAAACCCTGATCCGCCAGATTGGGCAACACGCGCACTCTGAGATTGTCGGCATGCTGCCGGAAGGTAACTGGATAACCCGCGCGCCGACGCTGCGTCGTAAAGCCATTCTGCTGGCGAAAGTGCAGGACGAAGCCGGGCACGGCCTTTATCTCTACAGCGCGGCGGAAACCCTCGGCTGCGCCCGCGAGGACATCTATCAGAAGATGCTCGACGGACGAATGAAGTATTCCTCCATCTTTAATTACCCGACGCTGAACTGGGCCGACATCGGTGTGATTGGCTGGCTGGTCGACGGGGCCGCCATCGTCAATCAGGTGGCGCTGTGTCGCACGTCTTACGGACCGTATGCCCGTGCAATGGTGAAAATCTGTAAAGAAGAGAGTTTTCATCAGCGTCAAGGATTCGAAGCCTGCATGGCGCTGGCGAACGGCAGCGAAGAGCAGCGCGCGATGTTGCAGGACGCAATCAACCGCTTCTGGTGGCCTGCGCTGATGATGTTCGGGCCGAACGATGACAGCTCGCCGAACAGCGCCCAGAGCCTGGCGTGGAAAATCAAACGCTTCGGTAATGATGAACTGCGTCAGCGCTTTGTCGACAACACCGTTCCGCAGGTGGAAATGTTGGGCATGACCGTACCGGACCCGGACCTAAAGCTCGACGAAACCACCGGTGAGTACCGCTTCGGCGCTATCGACTGGAATGAATTTAATGACGTGATTAACGGGCGTGGTATTTGCAACCACGAACGTCTGGCCGCCAAGCGTAAAGCCTGGGAAGAGGGCGCCTGGGTGCGGGAAGCCGCGCTGGCGCATGCCGAAAAACAGCAGGCCCGCAACGTGGCGTAAGGAGAACAACAATGAGCAATGTCTACTGGCCGTTATATGAAGTGTTCGTTCGCAGCAAACAGGGTTTATCGCACCGTCACGTGGGCAGCCTGCACGCCGCCGACGATCGCATGGCGCTGGAAAATGCCCGTGACGCCTACACCCGCCGCAGCGAAGGCTGCTCAATCTGGGTGGTAAAAGCGAGCGAAATCGTGGCCTCACAGCCGGAAGAGCGCGGCGAATTTTTCGACCCGGCGGAGAGCAAAGTCTATCGCCACCCGACGTTCTACACCCTGCCTGACGGCATCGAGCACATGTGAGGCAGTCATGAAGAATCACGATCCTATCGCGACTTACGCATTGCGTCTCGGCGACAACTGTCTGGTGCTTTCTCAGCGCCTTTCAGCCTGGTGCGGTCACGCCCCGGAGCTGGAAATCGATCTGGCGCTGGCCAATATCGGCCTCGATCTGATGGGGCAGGCGCGCAATTTCCTGACCTACGCCGCTGAACGTCAGGGCGCAGGCGATGAAGACACGCTGGCGTTTGGCCGCGACGAACGCCAGTTCTGCAACATTCTGCTGGTGGAACAGCCGAACGGTAATTTTGCTGACACTCTGGCGCGCCAGCTGTTTATTGATGCCTGGCACGTGGCGTTGTTCAGTCGTCTTACGAGCAGCAAAGATGCACAGATTGCCGCCATTGCCGCCAAAGCCATTAAAGAAGCGCGTTATCACCTGCGCTTTAGCCGTGGCTGGGTTGAGCGTCTGGGCGCAGGGACCGAGCTTTCCGCCGCGCGGATGCAGGCCGCCATCGACAATCTGTGGCGCTTCACCGCCGAACTGTTCCAGGCCGATGCGCTGGAAGAAAGGCTGATTGCCGAAGGCGTCGCCGTCGATCCCCGTGAGCTGAAAGCCGGCTGGCTGGCGGAAATTTCCAGCGTACTGGCAGCCGCAGAACTCAAGGTTCCGCCAGAGTCGCCGTACCGCACCGGCGGCAAACAGGGGCTGCACACCGAACATCTGGGGCCGATGCTGGCAGAAATGCAGTATTTGCAGCGTTCGTATCCCGGTCAGCAGTGGTAACGGAGGTCGCTATGCAACGTCTCGCCAGTATTGCTCCCGCTGAAGTCCACGAGATTTGGACGCTGTTAAGTCAGATTTCAGACCCGGAAGTGCCGGTGCTGACTATCACCGATCTCGGGATGGTGCGCAGCGTGACGCCGCAGGGCGACGGCTGGATGGTGGGCTTTACGCCAACCTATTCAGGCTGCCCGGCAACGGAGCATCTGCTCGGTGAGATCCGTACCGCGATGACCGCGCACGGCTACACGCCGGTGCATATCGTCCTGCAGCTTGACCCGCCGTGGACTACGGACTGGATGACGCCGGACGCCCGTGAGCGCCTGCGCCAGTACGGCATCAGCCCGCCACAGGCTCATGCCTGCCACGCAGGAATGCCGACGGATGTGGCCTGTCCGCGCTGCGGCAGCACCCACACGTCGATGATCAGTGAATTCGGTTCCACGGCCTGCAAAGCGTTATACCGCTGTGACAGCTGCCGGGAACCCTTTGATTACTTTAAATGTATTTGAGGTTGCCATGACGACGTTTCATTCACTTACGGTGGCAAAGGTCGAGCCGGAAACCCGCGATGCGGTGACCATTACGTTCGCCGTACCGCAAACGCTGCAAACCGCCTACGCGTTTCGCCCCGGTCAGCATCTGACCCTGAAGGCAAAACTGGCAGGCGAAGAACTCCGTCGCTGTTATTCGATTTGTCGCCGTGCCGTGCCGGGCGAAATCAGCGTGGCGGTGAAGGCCATCGAAGGCGGCCGCTTCTCACGCTATGCCAGGGATGAAATCAAAGCCGGAATGACCCTCGAGGTGATGATCCCCCAGGGTAATTTCGGCTATCAGCCGCAGCCTGAGCGCAGCGGACACTATCTGGCGATCGCCGCAGGCTCCGGGATAACCCCGATGCTGGCGATTGTTGAAACCACATTACAGGCCGAGCCGGACAGCGCGTTCACCGTAATTTATGGCAACCGCAGCAGTCAGAGCATGATGTTCCGCCAGCAGCTGGCCGACCTGAAAGACACTTACCCGACGCGCCTGCAATTGCTGAGTATTTTCAGCCAGGAAGCGCTCGACAGCGCGTTGCTGCATGGCCGCATCGACGGTGAAAAATTGCATGCACTTTCCCGCTCGCTGCTGAATTTCAGCCAGTTTGATGAGGCCTTTATCTGCGGCCCGGCGGCGATGATGGACGACGCCGAAACTGCGCTTGTAGCGCTTGGGATGCCGCAAAATGCGATTCATCTCGAGCGTTTCAATACGCCGGGTAGCACCGTGCGCCACGCGTCAAGCGTGCAGGCCGACGGCCAGACGGTCACTCTGCGTCAGGACGGGCGCGACCGCGCGATAGTCCTTTCCGCTGATGACGAAAGCATTCTCGACGCCGCCCTGCGCCAGGGCGCGGACTTACCTTACGCCTGTAAAGGCGGGGTGTGCGCCACCTGCAAATGCAAAGTGCTGCGCGGCGAGGTGTCGATGGCAACCAACTACAGCCTCGAGCCGGATGAACTGGCGGCAGGATATGTTCTGAGCTGCCAGTCGCTGCCGCTCACTGCCGATGTGATCGTCGATTTTGATGCGAAGGGGATGGCATGAGCGAATTACTGATTAGCCGCCACGACCGCGTATTGCAGCTGACGCTCAACCGTCCGCAGGCACGCAACGCCCTGAACAACGCGTTATTGACCCAAATTGCCGACGCGCTGGAATCTGCCCGCCAGGACAGCAGCGTAGGCGCGGTCATCATCACCGGCAGCGACCGCGTGTTTGCCGCCGGGGCTGATTTACAGGAGATGGCGGAAAAGGATTTAGCCGCGACCCTGAACGATATTCGCCCACGCATTTGGGCGCGCATCGATGCCTTTAGCAAACCGCTGATTGCCGCCGTGAACGGCTACGCGCTGGGCGCAGGCTGTGAGCTGGCGCTGCTTTGTGATGTGGTGGTGGCGGGCGACAACGCAACGTTTGGTCTGCCGGAAATCACTCTCGGCCTGATGCCGGGGGCAGGTGGCACACAGCGTCTGATTCGCTGCGTGGGTAAATCACTGGCAACACAAATGGTGCTTAGCGGACGCAGCATTGATGCTCAGCGCGCGCAGCTGGCGGGGCTGGTGAGTGAGATTTACCCCGTTGGCCTGACCACGGAATATGCCATCAGCCTGGCGGCTGCGATGGCGAAACACTCCCCGCTGGCTTTGCAGGCTGCGAAGCAGGCGCTTCGTCAGTCGCAGGAAGTCACGCTCGCTGCCGGACTCGCTCAGGAACGCCAGCTGTTTACGCTGCTCAGCGCCACCGACGATCGTCGGGAAGGTATCGCCGCATTTCTCGCCAAACGCCAACCCGAATTCAAAGGACGCTAACGATGGACGCTTTTATTCTCAGTCACGTTGAGCATGGAGTGATGACGCTAACGCTGAATCGTCCGGATCGACTGAACAGCTTTAACGAAGTGATGCACGGGCAGCTCGCCGAATGCCTGAAGCAGGCCGAACGCGATGACACGATCCGCTGCCTGGTCATCACCGGTGCCGGACGCGGATTCTGCGCCGGACAGGATCTGAACGACCGCAACGTTGACCCGAGCGGTCCGCCGCCGGATCTTGGTTACTCGGTAGAGACGTTCTGGAACCCGCTGGTTCGCCGACTGGCAACGCTGCCGAAACCGGTTATCTGTGCGGTAAACGGCGTGGCGGCAGGCGCGGGTGCGACGCTTGCTCTTGGCTGCGACATCGTGGTTGCTGCACGTTCAGCGAATTTCATGATGGCGTTCAGCAAGCTGGGGCTGATTCCGGACTGCGGCGGTACCTGGGTTTTACCGCGAGTCGCGGGGCGCGCACGGGCAATGGGCCTGGCATTGCTGGGAGACAAACTCAGCGCCGAACAGGCTCAGCAGTGGGGCATGATCTGGCAAGTGGTGGATGACGCGCAGCTCAGCGACACCGCCAATCAGCTGGCGCGCCACTTTGCCACGCAGCCGACATATGGCCTCGGGCTTATCAAACAGGCGATCAACGCGGCGGAAACCAACGGCCTGGACGCACAGCTCGACCTCGAGCGTGACTACCAGCGTATGGCGGGACGCAGCGCGGATTACCGCGAAGGCGTCAGCGCCTTCCTCGCCAAACGTCAACCACAGTTCAGCGGGAAATGAACATGAGCCAACAGATTCGAACCGTGGCGGTAATTGGCAGCGGCACCATGGGTGCGGGTATTGCGGAAGTGGCGGCGATGGCAGGGCAGCAGGTGCTTTTGCATGATATCTCTGCCGACGTCATGACTCGCGCTATCGGCGCGCTGCGTCAGCGTCTGGAGTCTCGAGTTGCGCGCGGAAAACTCAGCGCCGAGGCCTGCGAACGCGGTCTGGCGCGAATTGTGCCGGTGACTGACATCGCCGCCCTCGCTGCTGCCGATTTAGTGATTGAAGCCGCCGCTGAAAATCTCGATGTCAAAAAAGCGCTGTTTTCTCAGCTGGCTGAAATCTGCCCGCCGCACACGCTGCTGACCAGCAACACCTCATCCATTTCGATTACCGCCATTGCGGCGGGCGTGACGCATCCGGAGCGCGTGGCGGGGCTGCATTTCTTCAACCCGGCACCGGTAATGAAACTGGTGGAAGTGGTGAGCGGCGTGGCGACGTCCACTGAAGTGGTCACCCAACTGAGCCAGTGCGTGCTGGCCTGGGGCAAACAGCCGGTTCAGTGCCACTCCACGCCGGGTTTTATCGTCAACCGCGTGGCGCGTCCGTTCTATGCCGAAGCCTGGCGCGCACTGGAAGAGCAGGTTGCCGCTCCGGAAGTGATAGATACCGCGCTGCGTGAAGCGGGGGGGTTCCCGATGGGACCGCTGGCGCTTACCGATTTGATTGGTCAGGACGTGAATTTCGCCGTGACCTGTTCCGTGTTTAACGCCTTCTGGCAGGAACGCCGCTTCCTGCCGTCGCTGGTGCAGCAGGAGCTGGTGCTGGCGGGGCGCTACGGTAAAAAAAGTGGGCAGGGCGTTTATCCCTGGCCGCAAGGGGCCGCCGAACCTGCGTTTTATCCGGCTGTGCCTGCGCATCGTCAGGCGTCCAGCGTGCAAAAAGAACGTGACGTTGTCACCCTTGATGAGGTGCTGCTGATAGAAACCACCGGTGAAACTGCTCAGGCCGCGGCCACACGCACTCACCAGCCGGTGGTGATGATGGACCGCAGCGAAGGCGCGGTGGTGGTGATAGCCGCCGCACCGGGCAACCGGCTGGAGTCGACGGAGAAAGCCATTCACTGGTTGCAGCAGCAGGGCAAAAAAGTGCTGCTGGTCGCCGATTATCCGGGGCTGCTGGTGTGGCGCACCGTGGCAATGCTGGTCAATGAAGCGCTGGATGCGCTGCAAAAAGGCGTCGCCAGCGAAGAGGATATCAACACCGCCATGCGCCTGGGCGTGAATTACCCGCGCGGCCCGCTCCAGTGGGGCGAACAGCTCGGCTGGCAGCGCGTGCTGGCGCTGCTGGAAAACCTGCAACGTCATTACGGCGAAGAACGCTATCGCCCCTGTTCCCTGCTGCGCCAGCGTGCGCTTCTGGAGAGTAGCTATGAGTCATAACGACGCCTGGCATAACGCTCGCGTGATGTATGAACGCGACACCTGCGCTCAGGCGCTGGGAATCGACATTATCGAGATGGGCGAAGGCTTCGCGGTGCTGACCATGACCGTTACCGCCAACATGCTCAACGGCCATCAAACCTGCCACGGCGGACAGCTCTTTTCGCTGGCGGATACCGCATTTGCCTACGCCTGCAACAGCCAGGGGCTGGCGGCGGTAGCATCGGGCTGCAACATCGACTTTCTGCGACCGGGCTTTGCCGGAGACAAACTCACCGCCACCGCGCGAGTGATGCATCAGGGCAAATTGACCGGCGTGTATGACATTGAAATTGTTAACCAACAACAAAAAGCTGTGGCCCTTTTTCGCGGTAAATCACACCGCATTGGCGGCAGCGTAACGGGAGAAGCCTGATGCGTGATGCATTTATCTGTGACGGAGTGAGAACGCCAGTGGGGCGCTACGGCGGTGGACTGTCCGGTATTCGTGCCGACGATTTAGGCGCGGTGCCTCTGCGGGCGCTGCTCGACAGGCATCCACAACTGGAGGCTGAACGTATTGACGATGTGATTTTCGGCTGTGCCAACCAGGCGGGGGAAGATAACCGTAACGTGGCACGCATGGCGTCGCTGCTGGCGGGCCTGCCGCAGACGGTATCCGGCACCACCATCAACCGCTTATGCGGTTCTGGACTGGATGCGATTGGCTTTGCTGCCCGCGCTATCCGCTCCGGTGATGCGGATTTACTGATTGCAGGCGGCGTGGAATCCATGTCTCGTGCACCGTTTGTGATGGGCAAGGCCACTACGCCGTTCCAGCGTCAGGCTGAAATGTTTGACACGACAATCGGCTGGCGTTTTGTGAACCCGCTCATGCAGCAGCATTTTGGTACTGACAGCATGCCCGAAACGGCAGAGAATGTAGCTGAATTGTTAAAAATAAGCCGTACCGATCAGGATGCGTTCGCCTGGCGTAGCCAGCAGCGTACCGCGGTCGCCCAGCAAAATGGCATTCTGGCCGAAGAAATTGTGCCGGTGAGCGTGAAGGGCAAAAAGGGCGCGGTGACCGAAGTGACGCAGGATGAGCATCCGCGCGCGGAAACAACGCTCGAACAGCTCGCCGCTCTGAAAACGCCGTTCCGCGCGAATGGCGTGATCACCGCCGGTAACGCCTCAGGGGTTAATGATGGGGCGGCGGCGCTGATTATCGCCAGCGCGGAAATGGCCGCACTTCAGGGTTTAACGCCACGAGCGCGCATTGTGGCGATGGCCACCGCTGGCGTTGAGCCGCGTTTGATGGGCCTTGGTCCAGTGCCTGCTACCCGCAAAGTGCTGGAGCGCGCGGGGCTGAGTATCAACGATATGGACGTCATCGAGCTGAATGAGGCATTTGCCGCCCAGGCGCTCGGTGTCATGAGACAGTTGGGGCTCCCGGACGATGCCCCGCATGTAAATCCCAACGGTGGCGCCATCGCATTAGGCCATCCGTTAGGCATGAGCGGTGCCCGACTGGCGCTGGCTGCCAGCAATGAACTGCACCGTCGCGGAGGGCGTTACGCCCTGTGCACGATGTGTATCGGTGTGGGTCAGGGCATTGCCATGATCCTGGAGCGCGTGTGAGCTGATTAACCTGCGAGTACCCTACAATGACAACTACAAAATTAGAATCGATTGAAACCGCGTCCGTTGACGAACTGCAGGCTTTACAGACCCAACGCCTGAAATGGACGCTGAAACATGCATACGACAATGTGCCGATGTACCGCCGTAAATTTGATGCGGCGGGTGTTCACCCTGACGATTTCAAAGAGCTGAGCGATATCCGTAAATTCCCGTGCACCACTAAACAGGATTTACGCGATAACTATCCGTTCGACACATTTGCTGTGCCGATGGAACAGGTGGTGCGTATTCACGCCTCGTCTGGTACCACCGGTAAACCGACGGTCGTCGGTTATACCCAGAACGATATTGATACCTGGGCCAATCTGGTTGCCCGCTCTTTGCGTGCGGCAGGTGGCAGCGCGAAAGACAAAATTCACGTGGCGTACGGCTATGGCCTGTTTACCGGTGGGCTGGGTGCGCACTACGGCGCAGAACGTCTGGGTGCGACGGTTATCCCGATGTCCGGCGGTCAAACCGAAAAACAGGCGCAGCTAATCCGTGATTTCAAGCCTGACATGATCATGGTCACACCGTCCTACTGTCTCAATCTGATTGAAGAACTGGAGCGCCAGATGGGCGGTGATGCCAGTACATGCAGCCTGCGCGTTGGCGTATTTGGCGCAGAGCCGTGGACCATGGCAATGCGCAAAGAGATTGAACGACGGCTCGGTATTTCCGCGCTGGATATTTACGGTCTGTCAGAAGTTATGGGTCCGGGCGTGGCGATGGAATGTCTGGAAACCGCCGATGGCCCGACTATCTGGGAAGATCACTTCTACCCGGAAATCGTTAATCCGAACGACGGCACGCCGCTGGACGACGGTCAACAGGGCGAACTGCTGTTCACCACGCTGACTAAGGAAGCACTGCCGGTTATTCGCTATCGTACCCGAGACCTGACCCGACTGCTGCCGGGCACCGCGCGTACGATGCGCCGGATGGACCGCATTAGCGGGCGCAGCGACGATATGCTGATCATTCGCGGCGTAAACGTCTTCCCGTCACAGCTGGAAGAGGAAATCGTTAAATTTGAGCATTTGTCGCCGCACTATCAGCTGGAAGTGAATCGTCGCGGGCATCTGGATTCGCTGTCGGTTAAAGTCGAGCTGAAAGAGAGCAGCCTGACGCTGTCGCATGAGCAGCGCTGTCAGGTGTGTCATCAGCTACGCCATCGCATCAAATCGATGGTCGGGATTTCTACCGACGTGACCATCGTCAACTGCGGCAGTATTCCGCGCTCCGAAGGCAAAGCGTGTCGCGTGTTTGACCTGCGTAAACTGGCGGCGAACAGTTAATTATTGCGTGCTCGGTGGCGCAAGCTTACCGGGCAACCGTTCTGGTCGGGGTGAGGGTAAAATAATCTGTGCTATGATTCAGCCAGGACAAAAATCACAACAGAATGAATCAGATGAGTAAACTTGATCTCTTTATCCAGCAGGCTGTCGCGGCCGTGCCAGTCAGCGGAACCTCTTTAATCTCCTCCCTTTACGGGGATGCGCTATCCCATCGTGGCGGTGAAATCTGGCTTGGGAGCCTGACGGCGCTGCTGGAAGGCCTTGGTTTTGGCGATCGCTTCGTTCGCACCTCGTTATTCCGACTCAATAAAGAGGGCTGGCTGGACGTCTCGCGTATCGGGCGGCGCAGTTTTTACCGCCTGAGCGACAAAGGACTGCGTCTGACCCGCCGTGCCGAGAGTAAAATTTACCGCGCTGAACCGCCCGCGTGGGACGGTACCTGGCTGCTGTTGCTGTCGGAAGGGCTGGATAAAAACACGCTTACTGATGTGAAAAAACAGCTGATTTGGCAGGGCTTCGGCACGCTGGCCCCGAGCCTGATGGCGTCGCCGTCGCAAAAGCTGGCGGACGTTCAGGCGCTGCTGCATGAGGCGGGTGTGGCGGAAAATGTCATCTGTTTTGAGGCCCGTTCTCCGCTGGCGAGCTCCGTCAGCGCATTGCGCGCGCGAGTGGAAGAGTGCTGGCAGCTCACCGAGCAAAATCAGATGTATGAAAATTTCATCAATACCTTCAGACCATTGCTGCCGCTGCTGCGGGATGCTGCCCCTGCTGAGCTGACGCCGGAGCGCTGCTTTGCCATTCAGCTGTTGGCTATTCACCTTTACCGCCGGGTTATCCTCAAGGACCCGCTGCTGCCTGAAGAACTGTTGCCTGCGCACTGGGCCGGACAGGCCGCTCGTCAGCTGTGCATCAATATTTATCAGAGCGTGGCGGCTGGCGCACTGGCGTGGGTGAGCGAGAAAGGTGAAACCTCTGTCGGCCCGTTGCCGCAGCCCGCGTCGCCGTTTTATCAACGCTTTGGTGGTCTGAATCTTAAATAAGGAGTGTAACCATGCCGGTTTATCAAATTGATGGCTTAACGCCCGTGGTGCCCGAAGAGAGTTATGTCCATCCAACGGCGGTGTTGATTGGCGACGTTATTCTCGGAAAAGGCGTTTACGTCGGTCCGAATGCCAGCCTTCGCGGCGATTTCGGGCGAATCGTGGTTAAAGACGGGGCCAATATCCAGGATAACTGCGTTATGCACGGCTTCCCGGAGCAGGACACCGTGGTCGAAGAAGACGGGCATATTGGGCACAGTGCGATTCTGCACGGCTGCGTTATCCGCCGTAATGCATTGGTCGGAATGAACGCGGTGATTATGGACGGGGCGGTCATCGGCGAAAACAGTATTGTCGGCGCGGCGGCGTTTGTGAAAGCGAAGGCTGAAATGCCTGCGAATTATTTGATTATTGGCAGTCCGGCAAAGGCTATTCGGGCGCTGAGTACCGATGAAATGGAGTGGAAAAAACGTGGCACCCAGGAATATCAGGTGCTGGTGGAGCGCTGCAAACTGACGATGCATCAGGTGGAGCCGCTGCGCGAAGTGGAAGAAGGGCGCCAGCGGTTAGTTTTTGATGAAAATCTGCGCCCGAAATCGGCGAAATAATTCAGAAAACAAAAGCAAATTATCCTCTGCCCCTCCCTATATTCCACAGCCGATTATCGCTCATAACGGTACGGACGTAACGGTCCTCGCGTTCTCAGCATAAGTGTGGCAGGAGTTGCACAGTGGGAGGGACGTCCATCACATCACTACAATGCCTGCTTTGTGCCAGAGCAGATATTGCTCGCTCCCACTATACATAGGATGCATAACCCAGATCTTCCTCCCTGAATTCTGCATGCACTGACAAATGTATTCAAAAATGGATAAATGTAACCATTTGGATATACTTGAAAAATTGGTAGTGTAGATGTGTAAGCTATGATCAATCATGCTACCAGATGGTTTCTTAAGGTTACTGTTCGTAAAAAGCGAGCGGTAGACAGGATGTACAAGAGAGGATCATTTATGAGACTTAAGCTAATAGTCAAAAGCCTTGCTCTGGCAGGGTTACTTTCTTCCACGGCACTGACGCCATTGTTCGCACAGGAAGCGCCTAAAGAGGCGACCGCCGCGACCAAACAAGCTAATGATGCACTTTATAACCAGCTTCCTTTTTCCGATAACACTGACTTTACCAATGCCCATAAAGGGTTTATCGCCGCTTTACCGACTGATGTCATCAAAGGTGAGCAAGGTAATGTTATCTGGGATCCGCAGAAATACGCCTTTGTTAAAGAAGGCGAAAAATCTCCTGACAGCGTCAACCCGAGCCTGTGGCGACAGTCTCAGCTGATCAATATCAGTGGTCTGTTTGAAGTAACGGATGGGGTTTATCAGATCCGTAACCTCGACCTCTCAAACATGACTATCATTGAGGGTAAAGAAGGTATTACCGTCGTTGACCCCCTGATTTCAGCAGAAACCGCGAAAGTCGGCCTTGAACTGTATTACAAAAACCGTGGGAAAAAACCGGTTGTTGCCGTGATTTATACCCATAGCCACGTTGACCACTACGGTGGGGTACGCGGTGTGGTTGATGAAGCTGACGTAAAATCTGGCAAAGTGAAGATTTACGCCCCTGCAGGCTTTATGGATGAAGCGGTATCCGAGAACATCATGGCGGGTAACGCCATGAGCCGCCGTGCCAGCTACATGTACGGCAACCTGCTGAAGCCTGACGCGAAAGGTCAGGTCGGTGCAGGTCTGGGTACCACCACCTCTGCGGGTACGGTAACGCTAATCGCGCCGACGAATTACATCACCAAAACGGGTCAAAAAGAGACGATTGACGGTCTGACCTATGATTTCATGATGGCGCCAGGATCTGAAGCCCCATCAGAAATGCTGTGGTATATCGAAGAGAAAAAACTCATCGAAGCGGCAGAAGACGTCACCCATACTCTCCATAACACCTACTCGTTGCGCGGCGCGAAAATTCGCGATCCACTGGCATGGTCGAAATACATCAATGATGCTATCAACCTCTGGGGGGATAAAGCCGAAATTATCATGGCGCAGCACCACTGGCCGACCTGGGGTAACGAGAACGTCGTTAAGCTGATGAAGGGTCAGCGTGACCTGTATCGTTATATCAACGACCAGACCTTACGTATGGCGAATACCGGCCTGACGCGTGACGAAATTGCCGCGAACTTTAAACTGCCTGATGGTCTGGCGAAAACCTGGGCCAGCCGGGGTTATTACGGTTCCGTCAGCCATGACGTGAAAGCCACCTATGTGTTCTATCTCGGCTGGTTCGATGGCAACCCGGCAACCCTGGATGAGCTGCCACCAGAAGAAGCGGCGAAGAAATTTGTCGATTACATGGGCGGTGCGGATAACATCCTGAAAAAAGCCAAAGAAGATTATGACCAGGGCAACTTCCGCTGGGTCGCACAGGTTGTCAGCAAAGTTGTCTTTGCCGATCCAAATAACCAGGCGGCACGTAATCTGGAAGCGGATGCGCTTGAACAGATGGGTTATCAGGCTGAATCCGGTCCGTGGCGTAACTTCTACCTGACTGGCGCGCAGGAACTGCGTAATGGCGTTCAGAAACTGCCAACGCCGAATACGGCCAGCCCGGATACGGTGAAAGCTATGACGCCGGAAATGTTCTTCGATTACCTCGGGGTGCATATTAACGGTGAAAAAGCGGCTAATGCCAAAGCGGTATTTAATATCGATTTGGGCAGCGACGGCGGTAAATACAAGCTGGAGCTGGAAAACGGCGTGTTGAACCACACCGCAAATGCCGAAGCGAAAGATGCAGACGCGACGATTACACTCAACCGCGACACACTGAATAAAATCATCCTGAAAGAAGAAACCCTGAAACAGGCTGAAGATAACGGTGATGTTAAGGTCACGGGTAATGGTGCGAAGTTGGATGAGATGCTGAGCTATATGGACAAGTTTGAGTTCTGGTTCAACATCGTTACACCATAAAATAATTCCCCTGCGGCGCCTGCGTTGCAGGGGATTTTCTTAAGGTAAACAGTTATGCGTTTGTTTTCATACTCACTTCTGTCGTCTCTTTTTTGTCTGGCCTCTGCATCTGCTATTGCCGCAGAAGACCATGCGCCGGATGCGGCCCAGGCGAACAACCCACTGGCGAATATGACTGCATTTAATATGCAGAACTATTACATCGGTGACGTCAGCGGCACAGATAAAGATGCCAACCAGTTCTGGTTTCGTTATGCACAGCCGTTTGCTCTGGGCGACAGTAACTGGTTGTTACGTGGTTCACTTCCGGTCAATACCTACCCGACGCCACCTAATGGCGGGCATAAAACCGGTCTGGGTGACCTGAACCTTTTCGCGTCATGGCTGATTGATACCGGTAATCCGGCGGTGAGTTTTGGTTTTGGTCCACAAATTACGGCCCCGACTGCAACCGATGATGCGCTGGGAACAGAGAAATGGTCAGCGGGTCTGGTCAACGTGCTGTTTGATGCCAGTTCGAAGAAATTCCAGTACGGTTATTTGGCTTCCTGGCAGCATAGTTTTGCCGGGGAAGATGACCGCAGTGACGTTAATCTCGGCACATTCCAGCCATTCTTGTTTTATCAGTTAGGCGGAGGTACCTACCTGCGAGCTGCACCTATCTGGGTCTATAACTTCCAGAATGACAGTTACAGTGTTCCGATGGGGCTGGGTATTGGCCAGGTGATTAAGCAGCAGAAAACGGTATATAACTTCTTTATTGAACCACAAGGGTCAGTCGCTGACCGCGGGCCTGGACAACCACGCTGGCAGATTTTTGCCGGACTTAATCTGCAATTCCTCAATTAATTTCGTCAAGAGCGCTTTGCGCATGACCGTTGGTAAAAAGATAATGGGGGAATAAGAGGCAGTTTACTGTATGAGGAAACGGAAAAACCCTCTCACCGGGCGGCGAGAGGGGAAATCTTTTATGCAGCAACCAGGCTGTTGATTGCGGCTTTGGCATCAGACTGCGCTTTGGCAGCTACTTCTGGACCGTAAGCCACGCCTTCAGCGAACACAAAGTTCACGTCGGTGATGCCGATGAAGCCCAGGAACAGCTTCATGTACGGAGCCAGCAGGTCAGTTGGGGTGTCTTTATGGATACCACCACGGCTGGAAACGACGACTGCACGTTTACCCGTCACCAGGCCTTCCGGACCGTTTTCAGTGTAACGGAAGGTCACACCGGCACGCGCTACCAGGTCGAAATAGTTCTTCAACTGAGTTGGGATGTTGAAGTTATACATCGGGGCGGCGATAACAATAACGTCGTGTGCCTGCAGCTCAGCGATAAGCTCGTCAGACAGCGCCAGCGCTTCTTGCTGACGTGGAGACAGCGGGGCATCGCCTGGACGCAGCGCGCCAACCAGCTCACCATCCAGCACCGGGATTGGCTGTGCTGCCAGGTCACGCACGGTGATTTGGTCTGCCGGATGTTTTTCAGCCCACTGATCAACAAAATAATCAGTCAGATGACCAGACTGAGAGTACCCTGCCAGAATACTGGATTTGAGAACTAAAACTTTGCTCATGGGTGTTTCCTTTTATGAGATTGACGGGCCTGTGCCCAGTTGCTTGATGACATGCTATTCACAATCCTGTCGCAGGGATAGCGCAATATATCGAAGCCTTCGTTCAAATTTATTGATGAAGGAAAGGGCGACTGCGATGTGGTACTCTAACACTAATGAAAACAGAGACATTTTTCCGGCAGTGCGCTGCCCGTTAACGCTATGACAGAACAACACAAAATGACCTTTACGCAGCTCCATCAACAGCTCGACGGCCTGATGCTGCGCGATAAAACCCGCTTTGCCCGTCGTCTGCATGGCGTGAAGAAGGTTAAAAATCCTGAATCACAACAGGCCATTATGCAGGAGATGGCGAAAGAGATTTCACTGGCAGCAGGTAAAGTCCTGCTGCGTGAAGCGGCGCGCCCGGCGATAACCTACCCGGAAAACCTGCCCGTCAGTCAGAAAAAGCAGGATATCTACAACGCTATCCGCGACCATCAGGTGGTGATTGTGGCGGGGGAAACCGGCTCGGGGAAAACCACCCAGTTGCCGAAAATCTGCATGGAGCTGGGCCGCGGCGTTAAAGGGCTGATTGGTCATACTCAGCCGCGCCGTCTGGCCGCGCGCACCGTGGCCAACCGTATTGCCGAAGAGCTACAAACGGAGCCGGGCGGTTGCATCGGTTATAAAGTCCGCTTTAGCGATCACGTCAGCGATAACACGATGGTCAAGTTGATGACCGACGGTATTTTGCTGGCAGAAATCCAGCAGGACCGGCTGCTGATGCAATACGACACCATCATTATCGATGAAGCGCACGAACGCAGCCTGAACATCGATTTTTTGCTCGGCTATTTCCGCGAACTGCTGCCTAAGCGTCCGGATCTGAAAATCATCATCACCTCGGCGACCATCGATCCGGAACGTTTCTCAAAACATTTCAATAACGCGCCGATAATCGAAGTTTCTGGCCGTACCTTCCCGGTCGACGTTCGCTATCGTCCGATTGTCGAAGATGCCGACGATACTGAGCGCGATCAGCTGCAGGCGATTTTCGATGCGGTTGATGAACTGGGGCAGGAGAGTCCGGGCGATATCCTGATTTTCATGAGCGGCGAGCGCGAAATCCGCGACACCGCCGATGCGCTCAGCAAGCGTGACCTGCGCCATACCGAAATTCTTCCGCTGTACGCCCGCCTGTCAAACAGCGAGCAAAACCGCGTATTCCAGCCGCATAGCGGACGCCGTATCGTGCTGGCAACCAACGTGGCGGAAACCTCGCTGACCGTGCCGGGAATTAAGTACGTTATTGACCCGGGCACCGCGCGTATCAGCCGCTACAGCTACCGCACCAAAGTGCAGCGCTTGCCGATTGAGCCAGTTTCTCAGGCCTCGGCGAACCAGCGTAAGGGCCGCTGCGGACGTGTCTCGGAAGGTATTTGTATTCGTCTCTATTCGGAAGACGATTTCCTGTCGCGTCCTGAATTTACCGATCCGGAAATACTGCGTACCAACCTGGCGTCCGTTATCTTGCAGATGACCGCGCTGGGACTTGGCGATATTGGTGCATTCCCGTTCGTGGAAGCGCCGGATAAGCGCAATATTCAGGACGGCGTGCGCCTGCTGGAAGAACTGGGTGCGATAACCACCGACGAGCAGCAGTCCGTGTATAAACTCACGCCAATGGGACGCCAGCTTTCACAGCTGCCGGTGGACCCGCGTCTGGCGCGCATGGTACTGGAAGCGCAGAAACACGGCTGTGTACGTGAGGCGATGATCATCACCTCGGCGTTGTCGATTCAGGATCCACGCGAACGTCCAATGGACAAGCAGCAGGCTTCTGACGAAAAACACCGCCGTTTCCATGACAAAGAGTCCGACTTCCTGGCGTTCGTCAATCTGTGGAACTACCTGGGCGAGCAGCAAAAAGCGCTGTCGTCGAACCAGTTCCGCCGCCTGTGCCGCACCGAATACCTCAATTATTTGCGCGTGCGCGAATGGCAGGATATTTATACCCAACTGCGTCAGGTGGTGAAAGAGCTTGGTATTCCGGTCAACAGCGAACCCGCTGAATACCGTGAAATTCACGTTGCCTTGCTGACCGGTCTGCTCTCGCATATCGGCATGAAAGATGCCGATAAACAGGAGTTTACCGGCGCGCGTAACGCCCGCTTCTCCATCTTCCCTGGTTCCGGTCTATTCAAAAAGCCGCCGAAATGGACGATGGTCGCCGAGCTGGTTGAAACCAGCCGTCTGTGGGGGCGCATTGCCGCACGTATCGATCCGGAATGGGTCGAGCCTGCCGCCCAGCATTTGATCAAACGTTCCTACAGCGAGCCGCACTGGGAGCGCTCGCAGGGCGCAGTAATGGCTACTGAAAAAGTGACCGTTTACGGCTTGCCGATTGTCGCCGCCCGCAAGGTCAACTACAGCCAGATTGACCCGGCGTTGTGCCGTGAGTTGTTTATTCGCCATGCGATGGTGGAGGGTGACTGGCAAACGCGTCACGCCTTCTTCCGCGAGAATTTGAAGCTGCGCAACGAAATTGAAGAACTTGAGCACAAATCCCGTCGCCGCGACATTCTGGTCGATGATGAATCACTGTTCGAGTTTTACGACCAGCGCATCAGCCACGACGTGATTTCCGCTCGCCATTTCGATAACTGGTGGAAAACCGCCAGTCGCGAAACGCCTGATTTGCTCAACTTTGAAAAAAGTATGCTAATTAAGGAAGGGGCCGATGACGTCAGCAAACTCGACTATCCGAACTTCTGGCACCAGGGCAATCTTAAGCTGCGCCTGAGTTACCAGTTTGAGCCGGGCGCAGACGCCGACGGCGTGACGGTGCATATTCCGTTGCCGTTGCTCAATCAGGTCGAAGAATCTGGGTTTGAGTGGCAAATCCCTGGCCTGCGTCGTGAGCTGTTAATCGCACTGATTAAATCACTGCCGAAACCGGTGCGCCGCAACTTTGTGCCAGCGCCGAACTACGCCGAAGCGCTGTTAGGCCGCGTGACGCCGCTGGAGCTGCCGCTGCTGGATTCGATGGAGCGCGAGCTACGCCGGATGAGCGGGGTAACGATTGACCGCGACGACTGGCACTGGGATCAGGTGCCCGATCACCTGAAAATGACCTTCCGCGTCATTGATGACAAAAACAAGAAGCTTCAGGAAGGCCGCGACCTGACGACGCTGAAAGATGCGTTGAAAGGTAAGGTTCAGGAAACGCTGTCTGCGGTAGCGGACGACGGTATTGAGCAGAGCGGGTTGCATCTCTGGAGTTTTGGTTCGCTGCCTGAAAGCTACGAGCAGAAGCGCGGCAACTACAAAATGAAGGCCTGGCCTGCGCTGGTGGACGAGCGCGACAGCGTGGCCATCAAACTGTTTGATAATCCGCTGGAGCAGCAACAGGCGATGTGGCGCGGTCTGCGTCGTTTATTGCTGCTGAACATTCCGTCGCCGATCAAATATTTGCACGAAAAGCTGCCGAACAAAGCCAAGCTGGGCCTGTACTTTAACCCGTACGGCAAAGTGCTGGATTTAATTGACGACTGCATTTCCTGCGGCGTCGACAAGCTTATCCACGAGGCCGGTGGCCCGGTGTGGACCGAAGAAAACTACGCGGCGCTGCATGAGAAAGTCCGCGCGGAGCTCAACGATACGGTGGTGGAGATTGCCAAACAGGTTGAACAGATCCTGACGGCGGTATTCAATATCAATAAACGCCTGAAAGGGCGCGTGGATATGACGATGGCGCTGGGCCTGTCTGATGTGAAAGCGCAGATGACCGGGCTGGTGTATCGCGGGTTTGTCACCGGCAATGGCTTTAAGCGTCTCGGCGATACGCTACGTTATCTCAACGCGATTGAGAAACGACTGGAAAAATTAGCCATCGATCCACACCGGGATCGCGCGCAGATGCTGAAAGTCGAAAGCGTGCAGCAGGCATGGCAGCAGTGGCTTAACAAACTGCCGCCGTCACGTCGTAATGATGACGACGTGCTGGAAATTCGCTGGATGATTGAGGAGCTGCGGGTGAGCTATTTCGCCCAACAGTTGGGCACGCCGTATCCGATTTCTGACAAGAGGATATTGCAGGCGATGGAACAGATTACGGCATAACGCCTGGCTGCATGTTGCCCTCTCCCGACGGGAGAGGGCAAAGGGGTAAAGCGTAAACTCTCAACTCTTCACCCACGCCAGCGTAAAACCATCCCAGCCTTTCACGCCCACGGTTTGCAGTGCCGTGCAGGTCAAACGCGGGTTGTTCCCCATCATCTCAATAAACTTCCGCACGCCCTGAACTCTTTTATCTTTGCTCTGCGGATGCGTCACTTCGCCCTCCCGGACCACGTTATCGCCGATAATCAGCGTTCCTGGGCGGGCAAACTTCAGCACCCATTCCAGATAATTTGGGTTATTCGGTTTATCCGCATCGATAAATACCAGGTCGAAAACTGTATCCGGCTCAAACGCCGCCAGCGAATCCAGCGCCGGACCTTCGATGACCTCCACCTTATTCGCCACGCCTGCCAGGTGCATATTTTGCCGGGCAACCTGCGCGTGAAGCGGACTGAATTCCAGCGTAATTAGCTTACCGTCGACGGGCAATTCCCGCGCCATCCACACGGTGCTGTAGCCGCCGAGCGTGCCAATCTCGAGTACCCGTTTTGCACCGGTCATGCGTACAAAGAGCGCCAGCAACTGCCCCTGATTCGCTGCCACATCAATGGCGGGCAACCCTTCACGCTGGTTATTTTCCAGTATTTTTTCAAGCACTGGGTCAGCTGGAAGAAGTTGCTTAATCAGATAGTTATCAACGTCAGACCACAGTTTTTGCATTTCTGAACCTCATGTTACGCGTCAGCCTGACAGAGAAGACCAGCCGCCTCCAAGTGACCGGTAAAGGGAGATTTGCGCCAACAGCAGATTGTTTTTTACCTGCACCACGCTTAGCTGAGTAGAGAACAACGTGCGCTGGGCGTCAATCACGTTCAGATAAGAAGAATAGCCATTGCGATAGTGATTCTGCTCGATGCACAGGCTAAACAGGCAATAACTCGCTTTCGGAGTGATCTCCTGTCATCCTCCGCACAGGACGTTACCCTGTGGTACGACTCACGAAAGTAGGGAGTATTATGCTGACCACCTTTCCACATCTGAACGAAACGACTTTGCAAGCCGCCAACCGCGTAGGTGAATGGCTGGCGCAGAATGATTTTCCCACGCCACCGGTCAATGTCGACGCCGACCTGGTGGTGCTGGCGGGCAATGCGGTGATGCCGACCATTGACGCCGCCTGCCGTCTGGCGGCAGAAAACCGCACGTTGTTGATAAGCGGGGGAATCGGCCATTCCACCACTTTCCTGTATGCCGCCGTGGCCCGTCACCCGCGTTATAACGCTCTGCGCACCACCGGATGTGCCGAAGCGTCAATTCTCGCGGAAATTGCGCATCAATACTGGAATATTCCGCAGGAGCGCATTGTGGTGGAATCGCGCTCCACTAACTGCGGGGAGAATACCCGTTTCACGCGCGACATAATGGAAGCGCGTGGGATCCGCTGTCATTCCGGGATTGTGGTGCAGGACCCGACCATGCAGCGTCGTACCATGGCGACGTTTGCACACGTCTGGCAGGACGATGCGAATGCCCCACAGTGGCGCAGCTATCCTGGCTATTTACCGGTGCTGCGTAACGGGAATCATGGCCTGACCTTCGCGGAGGAAGCACATAACGTCTGGCCCGTTGAAAGGTATCTTTCCTTATTGCTGGGCGAACTGCCGCGTATTCAGGATGATGAAAACGGCTATGGGCCGCGCGGAAAAGGTTTTATCGCGCACGTCGATATGCCTGACGACGTGCTGGACGCATGGCGCGTTCTGCGTGAAGACGCGCTGCTTCGCGAGGCGTTGTCGAGCCGTTCCCTGCTGTAATTCCCTCCTGTTAATGCCCGTTTGCGACAAAATATCCGCAAACGGGCATTCGTTGTTATCGAGTTGTTGAAGCTGAAACGCGTTCACTGGCTTACTTTTATGAGATGTCTCACAAAAACAGGATCATAGGGTTGGGATTTTTACCGTGAATTCCCGATATTTAACAATATATTCACTTGTTAAAAACGAAGCATTCACAGGAGCAGCACATGACAGCACCCGTACAACACCCTATGTATATCGACGGTCAGTTTGTGTCCTGGCAGGGCGACGCCTGGATTGATGTGGTCAATCCCTCAACCGAGGCGTTGATTTCGCGCATTCCTGACGGTTCCGCCAAAGAGGCGCAGCAGGCCATCGATGCCGCCGAACGGGCGCAACCCGCCTGGGAAGCGCTCCCGGCGATTCAGCGTGCGGGCTGGCTGCGTAAAATTGCGGCGGGCATTCGCGAACATGCCGAAGAGATCAGCGCGTTGATTGTCGCGGAAGGCGGAAAAATTCAGCAGTTGGCGGATGTCGAAGTGTCATTCACCGCTGACTATCTCGAGTACATGTCAGAGTGGGCGCGCCGTTACGAAGGTGAAATCCTGCAAAGCGACCGTCCGGGCGAAAACATCTTCGTGTTCAAACGCGCGCTGGGCGTCACCACCGGCATTCTGCCGTGGAACTTCCCGTTCTTCCTGATTGCCCGCAAGCTGGCTCCGGCGCTGATCACCGGCAACACCATCGTTATCAAGCCGAGCGAATTTACCCCGAACAACGCCATTGCGTTCGCAAAAATTGTCCATGATATTGGCCTGCCAAAAGGCGTCTTTAACCTGGTTCTGGGCCGCGGCGAAACCGTCGGTCAGGAGCTGGCGGGCAATCCGAAAGTGGCGATGGTTAGCATGACTGGCAGCGTCGGCGCGGGCGAAAAAATCATGACCGCCGCGGCGAAAAATATCACCAAAGTGTGCCTGGAACTGGGCGGTAAAGCCCCGGCGATTGTGCTGGACGATGCCGATATGGAGCTGGCGGTGAAAGCGATTGTCGATTCCCGCGTCATTAATACCGGGCAGGTCTGTAACTGTGCCGAGCGTGTGTACGTGCAGAAAGGCATTTACGACCGTTTCGTTAACCGTCTGGGCGAAGCAATGAAATCAGTGCAGTTCGGCGACCCGGCACAGCGCACTGATATCGCGATGGGGCCGCTTATCAACGCAGCTGCGCTGGAACGCGTGGAGCAGAAAGTTGCGAAAGCGGTTGAGCAGGGCGCTAAAGTGGCAATCGGCGGCAAAGCGGTAGAAGGCAAAGGGTATTTCTACCCGCCGACGCTGCTGCTCGACGTGCGTCAGGACATGACCATCATGCATGAAGAGACCTTCGGTCCGGTGCTGCCAGTGGTGGCGTTCGATACGCTGGAAGATGCTCTGAAGATGGCCAACGACAGTGAATACGGTCTGACGTCATCGGTCTACACCCAGGATTTAAACAAAGCGATGAAAGCGATAAAGGGACTTAAATTCGGCGAAACTTACATCAACCGCGAAAACTTTGAAGCGATGCAGGGCTTCCACGCGGGCTGGCGTAAATCCGGAATTGGCGGCGCCGATGGGCGTCATGGGCTGGAAGAATATCTGCAAACTCAGGTGGTATATCTGCAATCGTAATTGCGAATGCGAGAAAATGGGCCCGGAGACGGTAATGCCAGTCAGTTAAGCAACTGACTGGCTTTTTTGTTCCGGGCTTTGGCATATTTATACGGCCTTTCCTTCACCACTCTCGGGAAGGCTCTTTCTCTTCTTATCGGCAGCTTTACCATC
>Ga0160467_100630_pt1 | contig 28256 bp, 32 predicted proteins | sample HID1972I_E11MG_FD_108221 | JGI IMG/M metagenome (GOLD analysis project Ga0160467, IMG submission 108221) | Enriched pill bug-associated microbial communities from UW Madison campus, WI, USA - HID1972I_E11 MG | ecosystem: Host-associated > Arthropoda: Insects > Digestive system > Unclassified ... | reverse complement strand
TCCACACCCAGTTCTCTAGCTAACTGACTTTTATTAATTTTCATATTGAGATTCTCCATTAATGATTTAAGTTTAGGTAAGTCTAATAAACTACGAATCTCCATATTCGATTGAACATTCAACGTGATGTACATACTCATCTCCCCCTTGAGATAAGTATGATTCAGATCGTCAAATCTGTACATTATTATTCAAGCATTTGTGTACATGCTTAGGTTAGCATTTGTAAATGGGTCAATAAAATAACAGAATATATGAGTACTCGAAAAGATTGTAATGAATTTTATTTACATATGTTGAAAGCAAAAGAAATATGTTTATCTATCACTAGATCATACTCTCGCAGGGTGTTACTTCACGGTGATTTTCATCATGATAATATTCTACTGAGCAGTAATGGGGAGTATATTATTATCGACCCTAAGGGTGTAATTGGTGATCCGGTATTTGATGTTCCGAGGTTTATCTTGAATGAGTATGGCGATCATATTACCTCCGAGTTATACACTAAAATAAATGATATTATTTTCAATTTTGAGGTCAACTTAAGTATTCCAAACGATGTTATTAGGAAGTGTCTCTATGTGGAGACAGTTATGGGCACATGTTGGAGTTTACAGAGTAGAGCATTATTTGATGAATTTCCAAAACTAATGGAGGATATCACATTTACAGAATCAATTATGGAATCCTAAGTGAATGTCCTCATTTTCGGAGGTGCTCGAATGGATAAACAAAACGCATTAACTCGAGAACAGATAAAAAATATGGAGAACCCGATATTTTCTATTGATCATGTCCAAATTCCGATTAAAGGTGATTTAAGGCAAGCTGCTGAATGGTATCAAAGTTTGTTTGGTGTTGGTGATAGTCTACCAAGTCCTGATGATGATACTTGGTTTGCCGGAATTCCTACTGTTAGAGGAAATATATTCTTGTGGAAGACTAACGATCACTCATCAAACACATCCTTCACAAGAGAGGGATCTGAGTTTCCGATTATTATGTTTAAGACTTTTCAGATAGATGAATTATATAAACGATTATTTGAAAGCGGTTGTAGGATTAGCTCATTTGATCCTCCAACTGAGGATAATATAAACCAATTTAGATTTTTAAAGTTCTACGATAAATGGGGAAACATGCTCGGCTTTATTCAAGATCCCCCAACTGTACCTTGGTATGGGGTTAAATAAGGATGGATCGGCTACATTGTTCTAGGTATTAAGTTATATGAAGAGGTAGTAAGAACGTTAGACGACATAACTGAGAGCGGGAGGATGTATTTAAGATGGGAATGTCAGAATATTATAAAAATCTTAGAGAGAAGATTGGAAACCAACTGATTTTCATGCCTTGTGTAGCTGGAATTATTAGAAATCACGATGGGAAAATTCTATTTGGAAGAAAACATAACGAACAGAATTGGGGGTTAATTGCAGGAGCGATCGAGATTGGAGAAACACCAGCAGAGGCTATGATCAGAGAGGCAACTGAAGAGACAGGACTTGAAATCGAACCCGTACGCATTATCGGAGTATATGGTGGGGAAGAGCAAAGATTTACATATGGAAATGGTCACCAAGTAGAATATATAACCATTGTATTTGAATGTAAAATTAAAGAAGGGAAATTAAATCCAGATAATGAAGAGATGAAAGAACTACAGTTTTACTCTGAAGATCAGGTCCCCATGATTGCGAATAACTACCCTGATTATATTTTTAGTTCAATTCAAGAAGAAAAAGCACATTTTGTAAGATGAATTAAGAAGTCTGTTTCGTCGTAAAATAAACACCGCATTAACGCATCGTCGCATACTCTTTTCGGTCATCGATGATGTATTTGACAGAGAAGCAGATACATGTGATAACCTAGAAGTATAACCGCGGGGAGTTGTATTTCACGGAGAACCAACCATAATTCCATAAGAAAAGGAATCGTATGTGAGGAGTTTTATAGATCCAGTTGTGCACAGAAAGGTTATACTGTGCTAGCTGGATTTTTTGTTGTTATATATGGGGAAAAGGGGGAACAAACAAAGAACAGCACTTTGTTACTTCCAACCGAAAGTGCTGTTCAATCAGTGTTCTTGTCACGGATAAAATATGCTTTTACGCAAGCGTACCCTTCAAAAATAATCCGACAACCTTCTTAGCAAGCTCTAAGTGAGAAGCATGTAAACGCATGGTATCTTCACGATTACTAATCAGTAGCATGGTGGAGAAGGTATGCGCAAGGAATAGTGGATCATCTTTACGAAGTAAGCCTTTATTCATAGCTGTTTGAAAGAAATCAGAAAGTAGAAGATAGACGCGTTGTTCGGCGTCTTTAATTTCTTTCAGTTGTTCTTCATTCAACGAGCTTTCAGCTTCTTTTAATAACATCTCTACTTTGATATGAGGACTGGCAATACGAGCTTCAGCTACTCGAAGTAAGCCTGATTCCATATGGTCAGTTTCATTCAATAAGCGCATCGTATTCTGATGCACGTTTTTCAACATCGTAGTTATCGCAACTTTTAAAAGCTCAGATTTGCTAGTGAAGTAATAATAAATTGTCGGTTTTGATACGTTACATGCTTTTGCAATCTCATGAAGGGACAAGCTCTCATATCCCAATTCTAAAAATAATTTTGAAGCCGTAGCAATAATTACTTCTTGTATGGAAAGATCATCCTTGGCCTGCTTTGGTCTGCCACGGGATCGTTGAGTTTGGTTATTAATCGTTATCGCCTCCATGAATATTCTATGACAAATGTTCAAATTTATCAAAATGAACTTGTAATTTTACTCACCGGTAAATATAATTTATTAGAAATCAATAAAAGATGCAATACAAACTACAACATAAGCAGGTGGGTGAACAAGATTTGAACCGGATTACTTTATTGAAACGGTTAAGCTATTTGACAACAGTTTTTATGTTTTTTGCAACGTTTGGTGGAGGTGTTGTTACTCGTACGGAGTCAGGACTTGGATGTGGAACGGAATGGCCTTTATGTCATGGTAAATTCGTTCCCGCTCACACACTTGCATCTGTCATTGAATACACGCACAGATTGGTAAGTTCGACAGCAGGTATACTGGCAGTAATTGTATTAGTTTTATTTTTGATGTATAGCAAGAATCGAAAGGATCTGCAATTCTTTGCCTTTCTAACCTTTATCTTTGTAAGCATTCAGGGAGCAATGGGAGCATTAGCCGTTGTTTTCTCACAATCTCCATCCGTAATGGCGTTGCACCTTGGCTTTGCTTTAATTTCACTTGCAAGCTCCTTGATGACAAGCTTGGGAGCAAGGCAAGAGGAGAAGCTTGGCGGACTAGCTGTTTTCGATAAAATGCCTAGAACCAATAAAGCATTCCGTAATTTTGTATGGGTTGTAATGATATACTCTTACATTGTTGTATACACAGGTGCTTTTGTTAGTCATACAGATTCAGCTGGGGCATGTGCTGGATTTCCATTATGTAATGGTAAGATTATACCTGAATTATCTGGTGGTGTAGAAATTGCTTTTATCCATCGCATAGCTGGATTTTTACTTGTAGCATTAATTGTCATACTCTTTGTATGGATCTACAAAAGCTATAAAGAGAATCGCGAGCTTAACATCCTTGGCTTTATTTCCGTGCTGCTCATTGTATTCCAAGTACTTAGCGGAGCTGCTCTTATGCTTACGATGGGTCGTCCAGAGGTGTATATGTTTGTCGTACTTGCACATATGACAAGTATTGCTGTTCTATTCGGACTCCTTACTTATATGAGTTACATTGTATGGAGACTTACGAAGTCTACAAGAGCATAACAAGTCAACACTAGAATTAGATCCATATTAGGAGGCAACAGCAATGATAGCAACAGTAAAAAAAAGAAAATGGCCCAAAATCGTGGCATGGGTAGGCATTATCCTTGTAATCTTGGTAGTGGCTGTGTTGGTATACTTGAAATCAGCTACGTATGCCCCATCTGCTGAAGCAGAGGCTGCATTTCATAGTGATGATAAAGTAACCGTGACTGAAGTAAAAGATGGTTTCAAATTTGAGCCTGAAGTTGGTAATGTTGTTCAGCCTAACATTATTTTTTATCCTGGTGGACTTGTAGAACCAGAAAGCTATTCGACGTTTGCAAGAGCTTTGGCCGAGTTAGGACATCGTGTATATATTGCTGAGATGCCATTTAATCTGGCGATCTTCGGTCAAAATAAAGCACAATCCTTTATGAATGAATACCCGGATGAAGCATTCGTGATAGGAGGACATTCCTTAGGGGGAGCATTCGCTGCCCGATTTGCAGCCGAAAACGCTGACGCTTTGAAAGGCGTATATTTTATGGCGTCTTACGCTGATGAAGGCGGTTCTTTGAAAGATTCTGATCTATCCATTCTCCAAATTACGGGTACGGATGACGGAGTACTGAATCAAGAGGTTTGGGAAGAGAGCAAAACTAACCTGCCCACAGAAACTGTCTTTGTAAGTATAGATGGAGGAAATCATGGACAATTTGGGTCCTATGGGATGCAGAAGGGTGATAACGATCCTGGAATTGAAAAGCAGCAGCAGCTGGAATCCATTGTAGCTGCTATGCAAAATTGGATGGGAGAGATGGAGTTCGAGAAGTATTAATATTTGCTTTTAACAGCTAATGGAGTATGACAGTTCAATAAAACAGCGGCAGTTAAGGACTTGGTTTTTTTTTTCGTCCTTGGCTGCCGCTGTTTCTATTATTACCGTAGTATTTTCCTTAAGTGTAGACTCTTTTCTCTTGCTGTCACGGAAGAGATACATATGTATTTTGTCGATTGTTCAAAAACCACAGAAAAATAATTAAATTCCACCAAAGCAAATATTTGTTATAATATTGGTGAGTTAAAAGTTCGATAGACATAGTTCATTTATAACCCGAAGTTTTATGCAATCACGAAGTTCGTAAATAAAGAAGTTATCAGAAATCTCAGCATTAGATTAGTGTAGGGGGAATTAAATGAAGCAATATCAAGTAAGATCAACATTCATGTCTACAAGAGCTTTATTAATAATATGTATATTGATGTTAGTCAATGCGATGGTGACAGGTATTTTTTTGAGTGGAGCATTTCAAGGTGCATGGTTTTCAATATTAATATCAACTTTTTTATTGGTATTTTTGGTGGGAATTCTTTTTGATTCTCGTAAAGTAAAACCATTCAAAGTCAGTAGAGAAAAAATCATTTTGGGAGAAAAAGTGGTTAAGCCTGATGAATTATTAAGGATTACTATAACACACAAACAGATAGAGCTTACTCAGGCAGAAAATATGAATTTCAGAAAGTTATTACTTATTCGTGTAGTTAATTCTGAAGAATTAAAGTCATTAACTGAGAAATTATTGGATTTTGCTAATGAAAACGGAATTACAATAGAAAATCAGATTTAATAGTATTACTTCGAAGGCTGAGACATCTGATAACACAGCATTAACGCATCGTCAATGTGCTCTTCAGTCATGATGATGCAGTTGACAGAGAAGTAGATTCACTTGACAACCCTGCAAGGCTAAGTCTGCCGACCCGTTCGCTACGCTCACTTAAACCTTTCTGGTTCGCTAATACAAGAACGTTATGTGTAATTTCCCAAAATTTTTTTGGGAAATTTAAGGAGGAACACCATGAAGATTATTTCAATTCTCTTTTATAAAAAATTTGATTATGTAGTTTTTCCAATTGGATTAATTACGTTCTTGATAATAATTATAGATTTATTTTACACAACAAAGATGGAAACTTCTTTGTTGTGGAGTCAATTATTAATGGTATTTCTATATTATTGGGCTACTAGAGAGAGAACAGAAAGGAACTTTATGGCGAAGGGGATAGAACCTGTAATAGTCCTGTCGTTTTTCGGATTTCTAGTTATCTTAAGTTTTCTCGCCAATGTAATAAATATGATGAATTTATAGTAGTATGAAGGTTGTTCATGAAGTAGGCACTTCACATAACACTGGATTAAACGCATCGTTGCATACACTCATCGATCACTGGTGATGTATTTGGCAGAGAAGTGAATTCACGTGACAACCTGCTAAGCGTAGGTTCGTTACTGCTAGAACATTATCAGTAAGAATCGAAAACATTAAGCTAGGGAGTGATCGTATTAATTTAATAGATACCTATTGGGAAACGAAAAGATTAATTGTCGAAGATGTTAATCTTAATGAAATTAATGAAATTCAACAAATATATGAGACGAGTAGTAATATCGAGATTTGGAACGGAGTAAAAACAGATGTAGATTATGCATTAGAGTGTTTTAGAAAAGGTGATTTGCCTCCAGGGGGCAAGAAGGAAAACTATAAGATGCAATCGATTAAGCTTAAACACCTTGATAAGAATCTGATTGGAATAATATGTATATATCATGGGTATCCGAAAGATGACAATATCTACATTACTTCGATGTGTATAAAAAATGATTATAAAAAGAATGGATTCGGACAAGAAATTATAGAGCAGTTAATTAAACAGTTGCAATTATTAGGATATAAAGAAATTAAAATAAATGTATCTTTAAAGAATTGGCCGGCTTTAAGATTTTGGATAAACCAAGGATTTAATAGTATTAATGGAATACACGGAGATAAAATATATTCTGAAAAAACATTTGCAAGTTTAGAATTGACAAGGATTTTGTAAGTATTTCAAAGAGGTCGGTTCCTTTGATAACACCATATTCCCACCTCGTCGCTTTGACTCATTGTTCTACCGAATAATAAAAGAAAAGAGAATAAAAGATGAATATATTATGGGATTTTGACGGTACTTTGTTTAATACTTATCCAGAGTATACAGATATTATATTTGAAGTGTTAGATGGTCAAGTATCTAAGCAAGAAATATTAACTCATCTAAAGATTTCTTTCACACATGCAGCAAGACACTTAGGACTAACCGAACAGCAGATCAAAAAAGCATTTGCTACAGAACAAGATTTACATCCGGCTAAGACCCCTCCATTTCCATACGTTGAGAATGTAATAAAGTTCGCAAAAAAAATGTCATCATGACACATAAACCACGTAAAGAACTAATGAATATATTATCATATTATGGTTGGATAGATTATTTTGATGATATTGTCGCGGGTGATGATGGGTTTCCAAGGAAGCCTGATCCAGCGTCATATATCTATTTACATAATAAACATAAGATAGATTTAGCAATTGGTGATCGTGAGATTGATATTATTCCAGCCAAAATTATTGGAATAAAAACATGTTTGTTTAAGAATAGCACTCCGGGAGCTGATTTATATATCACGTCGTATGAAGAGTTCTTCAAGAATTTTAGAGATAGTCAATTCGTAGAAAGGGTTCCTTCTGATAACAGAGTATTAACACTGCGACGCATGCGCTCCTCGGTCACTAGTGATGCACCTGGCAGGGCAGAAAATTTATGTGACAACTTGCTATCTGCATGTTCGTTAATGCAAAAACGTTAAGTGAAATTACCGCAAGAACGTCTGTCAACTCAATTGCAACGCTCACTTAAGCCTTCGGGTTTGTAAATGCAAGAACGTTATACGACAGAGTCTCGATAAATTTAATGTGGAATTTTAAGGGGGAATCATGAAAAAAACTATACTTATAACTATTGGACTGATTATATGTAGTTTTATATTTTTTATCAATTTTTCAAGTGAATACTCGATTAATAATAATCCATCTGAGATAAAAGAGGAGATAGAAAAAAGACTAAAAGCTGACATCGACATTAAGGTAATTCGAGTAACTAACAATAAGTTACATTTTGTATTTGATATGAACGGTTCATTAGGTACAGGAGAATTAAGAAGAGGATGGACTAACAAATATAAGTTTGAATCCGTTGGATATGGAACCAATAAGTTAAGAGAAAGAATAATTGAAACGAATCACGGTCAGTACTTGAAACTTGCAGGAATTAACAATGACAACATCGGTAAAATAAAAGCTTATATTGATAATGAAATATATGATATTGACATTCCTATGGGAGAGTATTTTTTAGTATTAGAACCGATTAAGGAAACCAAGCTCGAATTTCCAACAGCAAAGATCATTATTAATCGAGAAGGGGAAGAACTCTATAGAATTAATCTACCTGAATAGCAATTCGAAGCGAGCGATACCATCATATAACACAGCATAAAAGCATCGTCACAGACGCTCCTCGGTCACTGGCGATGCTTTTATATTTCAACTGACAGCACACAAGGCTTAATATACGATTCATCGTTCCGTTATACTGTAACTAAACTAGCTTACACAGCCGAATACTGCTATAATTAAGTGCACAAAATCTATATTTTGTGCACTTTTGATTTTAAGCGATTTAATATGTAATGGTTGGCCTCTTGCCTTATTGAATTGACATCATATTAATACATAACTTGTAAGGAGATGGAAACTGAATGGTGGAAGAACAATACGAAGAGCCGGTTAAAGCATTTCAGCTTTGGATGAAACAAGCCGGCTATGCTGATACAACCAAAAAGGAATATGGAAGAGAGATCTATAATTTTCTAACGTACTTGGATGGTGTGGAGCTGCGACATGTAAAAAAGCTAACCATTGTCAGCTATCTCGTGCAGGAGAAGGAGCAACTATCTGATCGTGCAAGAAATCGAAGTCTTGCAGCACTGCGAAGTTTTTTTAAGGCGCTTATTGATTTCGAGCTGATTACAACGAATCCAGCCCAGGAAGTGAAGAAATCAAAAACGGAGCGGAATCGTAAGCCGATATATCTGGAGCAGGAGCAGCTTGCGTCCACCGTGAACTATATGCAAGGGAAGTATCAGGATCGCAATATTGCACTGCTGCTATTAATGGCGTATTCTGGATTAAGGGTGGGAGAAGTCCATCGCTTAAATATAAGTAGCTATGATGAAGATAAAGCAACGATTACTGTGCTCGGAAAAGGGCGTAAGTGGAATGACATTCCACTAGCTCCTGAGGTTAATGAATATATGAAGCGCGTACTGAAGCAAAGGCTTCAGCCATATCGACCACAGGATGAAGCTTTCTTTATATCGCAGAAAGGTAGAAGGCTGTCGATTCGACAAATTCAAAAAGTTATATCTGAGATGTTTAAGCAGATGAAGGCTGAGCATGCTGAATTAGAGAGTCTACAATTATCCTGTCACAAGCTGCGGCATTCATTCGCAACGTTAATGCTGCGAAACCAAGTTGATATTCGAATCGTAAAAGAGTTGATGGGGCATAGTTCAATCGATACGACAATGATCTATACTCATATTCATGATGAAGAGAAGAAGCATGCGGTAGCATCTATTACCGTGCCAACTCTTCAGCCAGTTACGAAGGAATAGCTAATCTAAGTAGCGCGCTCTAATATCTGGAGTCGGCAGCATACATGCTTGCGCCTTGCCGAACCATTGATAACGATGATTCGCAAAATATCGATAAGCAGCATTGCGGATAAAGCTTGGAATTATATACAGCGCTTGTGCTAGTGGCCAAGCACGATGCAAATACTTTGTAAGTCGAATCGCGGCCTCTGAATGTACATAGGCCTTGTCTCGATCGATAACGATCAGCGAGTCGATCTCTTTAGGGATATGATGCTTAGCTAAAAGTTCTTGACCAAGCTTTCCTTGCTGTGCAGCAAAGCGGATATTCGCATGAGGATCTCTAGCGATGATCCATTGAACCGTGTTATTGCAGAAGGAGCATTCTCCATCATACAGCAATATCGTATAGGTATTCATGATTTCAGCTCCTTTTCTGCACTTTTATTACTATTTACTATAATGGAAAGGAAGTTTTACTACAAGTGATATTCATACTTATACTGACACTCCTCATCTATGCGGGATTAGTTTATTATGTTAGTTGGAGCGGTTACCGCGGACTTGGAATTAAAGGGAATCGTTTGTTTATAATCGTATATAGTACGATCATATTGTTTCTTTCTGTGTCCTTTATATTAGGTAGACTAGGTAAAGGCAACGCATTATTGTCAGTTATCGGCAACTACTGGCTGGCACTATTCGGTCTATCGTTAATGATCTTGCCTGTCGTACATCTTATTATGCTTCTGCTACGCTTAACATCACTGAATCGGGATAAAACGAGAATTGCTGCTGCTTGCTCAGCGTTAACAATCTTGTTAGCTGCGTTAGCTTATGGTAGCTATATGGCATATACACCAACAGTGAATACATATTCCATACAAATTAACAAGCCATATCCAGAGGACTTGAATGTCGTTATGTTTTCGGATACTCATTTTGGTTATTTATCAGGGATTAAGCACGCAGAGCGGCTCGTAAAAGAAGTAAATGCACTTGAGCCTGATCTCATCATTATTCCAGGTGATATTATTGATGATGATCTAGATATTGTTGAAAAGAAGCAAATCTTTACGATATTAGGAGAGCTCGAGGCTAAGCTTGGCGTATATGGCTCGCTTGGAAACCACGACAAGTTCCGTGGAGAGCTATCCACACTAATCACTGCAATTGAAACGGCTAATATTGACATTTTATATGATGAAGTCGTTATTCTTGATGGAGGACTTAGTCTAATTGGGCGTAAAGATTATTCTGAAGGAGAGCGGCTTGCAACGGAGCAATTAACATCGGAGCTCGATGCTTCAATGCCGATTATATTGCTTGATCATCAGCCTTATGAATATGCAGAAGCGGAGCAGGCAGGTGTTGATCTTGTCGTATCTGGACATACGCATAAAGGGCAAGTTATGCCTGGCAATCTAATAACTGATCGATTGTTTGAAAATGATTGGGGCTATCTGCAAAAAGGAGAGCTGCATACGATTGTTTCGTCAGGCTATGGCTTTTGGGGACCACCAATTCGTATTGGAAGCCAAGCGGAAATCGTACAAATATTTATCGATTTTGATCAACCATAATATAATTAATGACATTAACTAATGTGAGGTATTATTCAATGCAATGTAAATCATGTCATGCAACTTTAATAGAAGGCGCTTCTTCATGCCCAAGCTGTGGCATTGCTAAACCTAGATCGATGAATGTGCAAAGAAAAAAGTGGTTGCTTGCTGCAGCTGTTGCAGGGGTTATTCTTATCGTCATCATCCCGATGGTTGCTTCACTTTTATGGATGCAATCCAAATAATAGTAGTAAATAAGTAAAGCCAGCATGCTTGTTTTCGATTGCTTATTGTGAGCATATCCAAACAGGGAGATGCTGGCTTTACTTGTTCGTGTTACGCTATTGCTTCTTCTCACATTGCCTGTTAAAGGACTAGATGCTCTGGTCTAGCTTATCGTAACGAAATTAGTTGTTTCTCGGATCCTTTTTTTCATCCGTATTGCCAAGTGATCCCCAAACGATAAGAAATCCAATGGCAATCGTTAGCACGAGTGGAGGGCATACAAGCACTAAAAATTCATCGAGGTTCATAGCCATGCTTTCCTTTCACATATTCACTGTTGAACAGGAACAGCTTTAATAGTAAGTATAACGACGGCACTAGCAGAGCAAGCCCTAGAATAAAGGCGACAACGAGTGCAAGCGCCATATTTTCATTCGTGAAATTGTTGTAAATCGTAACGTAAGGATAGAGGACATAAGGTAAATGTCCAGCACCATAGCCATAAAAGGCCGATGCAAATTGAAGAATAACAAAGACGAATGACCAACCAAGCTGCTTGTTCGTATATAGCAAATAGATTGCGACTAGAAAGCAAATGATTGACAACAGAAAGACCCACCATATATCAAGCATTTTATTAAAATGTTCTCGGTTATGACTGTAAATGGAGAAAAAAACAAACAGGCTGGCAAGTAGTGTTGGCAAACTCCAGATTAGTGCATAGTTGCGTACTACTCGATAAGCCCCTTTATCGGATGCCTTAAAAGCATAGTAGCTTAAAAACATCGATGATATATAAAGTACACTTACGAGTGCAAGGATGACAACACTCCATGAGTACTGGCTTGTAAACAGTTCCTTCGCAAGAAATATAACTTTTCCATTGTCATTAACACGGATATATCCACCTTCTGATATCGTTAGCACTGTAGATAACGCCGCGGGAATGAGCAAGCCTGTTGCTCCATATAGCAAGTTGTAAATAGGATTATTCGCTTTTCCATAAAAGCTGAATGCATAGTAAGAGCCGCGTATTGCAAGCAGAACAATAGCTATGCTGCCTGGGATCAATAGCGCAGTTCCGAGATAGAAGCCAATATCAGGAAAAAAACCGATAATCCCGACAAAGAAAAACACGAGAAATACATTCGTAACTTCCCATACAGGTGAGAGATAACGTTCAATCATATCATGAATAATATGTCTCGTTCCGCTTATTGTGCTGTAATACATAAAGAAGCCTGCGCCGAAATCGATCGAGGCAACGATCAAATACCCGAACAAAAAGGTCCAAAGTACCGTTATGCCAAGCAGCTCAAAACTCATAAATACACCTCTATTTCTTATATAGCGCCAGTTCATCTGCCACTTTGTTTTTCTTAAACATATTCGTGAGCACTCGTATAGATGAGACACCGAGCACAGTATAGAGCAGGAAAAACAGCAATAACATTAAATCAACATGATCTGATCGGGTAGCGCCTTCGGTTGTTGTCATAATGCCGCGCACGATCCATGGCTGTCGTCCAACCTCTGAAAATATCCACCCATGCTCAATGGTAAGCATAGCGATTGGTGCAGCAGCAACGACCAGTGCAAGCAGCCAACCGCGGTATATATTCCCCTTTTTTCTTATAAGCTCAATTATAAAAAGAAATGTAATGATCGTGAGCATCGCGACTAGCCCCATCTTCATATCAAATATGTAATGGACCCATAGCGGTGCCCAATGTTCCTCTGCGAATTGATCGAGGCCGACTACCTCTGCAGAAGGATTGCTAAACGCTAATATGCTTAAGCCGTATGGAATTTTCAATCCATACTTAATTGAATAATCATCCTGCAGCACTCCACCTAAGATTAGCGGGGCATGGGTAGCTGTTTCAAAGTGCCATTCTGTCGCAGCTAGCTTTTCAGGCTGATACACAGCTAAATATTTTCCAGATAGATCACCGATGATTACCGTTGCGATCATAAAGACGAAAGTGCAGATCATCGTGAACTTTAACGCTTTCCGATGATAGGTTTCTCGTTGACCACGAGCGTAAGCGAAAGCAGCAATAGCTGCCAGTACTAGCCCACATGTCAAATAAGCCGTTGTAAGCACATGCGAGATTTTTGTAGGTACAGCGGGGCTTAGCATCGCTTGTATAGGATTAACATCGGTAATCAATCCATTTTCATATGTAAAACCGACGGGATAGTTCATAAACGCATTAACAATCGTAATAAAAACTGCAGATGCTCCTGATCCGATAACAACCGGAATAAGCAGTAAAAGATGTACTTTTCTGTTTTTGAAACGATCCCATGTATAGAGGTAGATACCTAAAAATATCGCTTCAAAAAAGAAGGCAAAGGTTTCCATAAAGAGTGGGAGAGCAATGGATTGACCTGCTACCTGCATAAAGCTTGGCCATAGCAAGCTCAGCTGCAAGCCGATGGCAGTACCCGTTACAACACCTACTGCGACGGTAATGACGTAGCCTCTAGACCACCTTCTTGCTAATAATATGTAATGGAAATCATTCTTTCGTATGCCAATCCATTCTGCAAGCCCGATATATAGCGGTACTCCTACGCCTATCGTGGCGAATATGATGTGAAACGCTAAAGTTAATGATGTTAACAATCTACTGAATAGAACTGGATCATAAGTATAAAGCAAAGTCACCGTCTTCAACTCTCCTTAAAACATTTTATTAAGCAAAGCAGCAAGCATTATAATGCCAACGACGAAACATGTCGTAATCAAGCGGCGTTCCTGCCGTGCAATTTTAATCTCCTTATCCAGTTCTGATTTTTTCATAGGTAAAAAACTCCTTTGCAAATATTTCATACTTATGATGCCAATCCAACATAATCCTATACATCTACCTAGCAGAATATAGATGTGTCCAGCATCGTTTTTTGTTAAAATACTCGGTATGGGGTACGATTGAACAGAGAGGTGATGGCAATGCGAGCCTACTGGTTTGTAGCAATTGGAGGAGGGGTAGGGACACTAATACGTACAGGGATAAGCACGCTCTACCCACTTGCTCACGGTTTTCATACGGTATGGATCAACATAATAGGCAGCTTCTTACTTGCCATGCTTTTTACGCTCATGCCAGCGCATAATGACAGGATGCGTAGCTTGCGATTGCTGCTCGGAACAGGGCTGTTAGGTGGATTTACGACGATGTCGACGTTCAGCTTGGATATTGTAAAGCTACTTGCTGGAAACGAATGGGCGATCGCTGCAATCGTTGTTTGTGCCAGCATCGTTGGCGGATTATTAGCTTCTGCATGTGGTTTTTGGCTAGGAAGAAAGCTAAGAGGTGAGAACGCATGAGTATGATTATAACCGTTCTCATGGGAGCGCTCGGAGCATGCTTGCGGTTTTATATTAGTCAGCATATGGTATGGAACCGTGTAAAAAGTTTTCCCTATGCGACACTAACGATTAATATCATTGGGTCAGCCTTGTTGGGAGGACTATGGGGCTTGTACGAGCAGCAGCTCGTTGACGATCTGGCTTGGAAGTGGATTGGTGTAGGTTTTTTAGGGGCATTCACAACGTTTTCTACATTTAGCTATGAATTTATCCAGCTTATAGAGCAAAAAAGAATGGCCGCCGCATCTTACTATGTGTTTACAACTGTCATCGTAGGTGTATTGGCTGCCGCAGTTTTTAGAGCAATTATTATTAGTTTTTCGTAAAGCCTGATTATTTCAGGCTTTTGCTATGTCTTTTATTCGAAATCTATTGACAACGCTATCATTTTGGGTAATAATGAACGCGTGTACATCAATTGATGTACCAACTGAAACATAGAGGGAGAGAACGCGATATGTCAAACAATGCAAAGCAAAATCAACCATTAGTTACTCATATTTACACTGCAGACCCTTCTGCACACGTGTTCAACGACAAAATCTATATTTACCCATCCCATGACTTAGATCATGACGGTCCAGATAACGATAACGGTGATCAATACCGCATGGAGGATTACCATGTTCTTTCTATGGATGATATCGATGCACCTGTAGTAGATCATGGAGAAGCATTACATGTTCGCGATGTAAAGTGGGCAAGTAGACAGATGTGGGCACCAGATGCTGCATTTAAAAACGATACGTACTATTTCTATTTCCCAGCACGCGACCATGAGGGGATATTCCGTATTGGTGTTGCTACAAGCAAAAATCCAGAAGGTCCGTTTGTACCAGAGGACAACTATATTGAAGGCAGCTACTCAATTGACCCAGCTGTATTTGTTGATGATGATAATCGCGCATATATGTATTTCGGTGGACTATGGGGAGGACAGCTGGAAAAATGGCAAACAGGCCAGTACGTTGCTGATGCTCCGGACCCAGATGTAAACGGCCCGGCACTTGGACCGATCGTTGCTGAGTTAACAGACGACATGCTTACCTTTAAAACTGCTACGCAGGAAATTAGCATCGTTGATGAAGATGGCAATCCGCTTCTTGCTGGAGACGAAGATCGCAGATTCTTTGAAGCTCCATGGATTCATAAATACAAGGATAACTACTATTTGAGCTATTCTACTGGATCTACCCATTACTTGGTTTACGCTATGAGTAAATCACCAACTGGCCCGTTTGTATATAAAGGTAGAATTCTTGAGCCAGTACTGGGCTGGACGACGCATCAATCTATCGTTGAATTTAAAGGCAAATGGTATCTATTCTATCACGATTGCTCTTTATCTGGTGGTGTTAACCATAAGCGTAGTGTCAAATTCACAGAGATTCAATACCGTGAAGATGGTACGATCGTTACGATTCATCCATACGGTGACAAGGAAGAATAGAAATTAAACAATAGAAAAGCCTATCCGCTATCCACAAGCCTTCAGTTGTTGGCTCATGTTGCATAGCGAATAGGCTTTTCTTAATTTTGATCTTGTTATGCAAAGGGTTATTCGCTATAGATATACCCTGAATGAGAGGTGGTTAACGTATTGTTTTAAACGCTTTGCTCCATTGAATCAACTGATCAAGCATTTGATTCACGTTAGCAAGATGCAGATCCTGCGGCTTAAACTCTGTGCCGTTAACAAAGTCGGTGAACAGTGACAATGCAGGGTGTACACGGACATCAGCAACGAGCAGCTCACCAAGTATACCACGCAAGTGTTCAGCAGCACGTGCACCACCTACAGAGCCGTAACTAACGATACCTGCAGCTTTATTGTTCCAGGCTTCACGCGCATAATCGATTGCATTTTTCAATGATCCAGATAAGCTATGATTATATTCCTGTACAATAAAGACAAACCCATCTAATGAAGCAAGCGTTGAATTCCAACGTGCCGCCTGCTCTGATGCATCAGCTTCTCCTAATAGAGGAAGATTATAGTCCTTTATGTCGACTATCTCATATAGTGCATCACCGCGCTTATCCGCAATGGATTTGACCCATTGCCCAACCTGCGGGCTTACTCTTCCTTCACGTGTACTTCCTAATATAATCCCTATCTTTAACTCTGACATAGTACCCTCCACCTTTTATTATTGAAGCTTGCTACATAGTGAGCTGCGTTCATCGTTAGTATGCTGCTACTATTGTTTAGCTATACAGTCTCAAGAAAAAGCTACAAAAGATTGTAAAATTAATAAATCAATACTAAGTGGAACATTACAATCATCAATTTTTTTTGCGGTTTATAAGGGTTACAATCAAGTTCAAAATCATTTAAAATTAGATGCATCGCCTTATGAAATGATATGCGAGAGGTGAGGTTTTATAATTTAATGGACAAGGGGTATGGAGAGTGTATGAGATAGTTCTTGTAGTTAGTACGTGGCTAATTGGAGTATGCATATGTGTAACGATTATCTATTGGGTCACTTCTAGTGCCATAGAATCATCAAAACTAGCTAGGGAAGTACAAGAATTGAAGCAAATGTTGCAGCAATTACTGAACGATCAACAAAACCCGGTCAATAACCAGTTTGTTGAATATTGTCCTGCATGTTCTTCTAGGCTATCTCCAACAGATCATGAATGTCCATCCTGTACGCAATATCAGGGAAAAATATAAGAGAAGAGGTAATCCAATGAACTCGTCCATAATTCACTCTGTTATTTTCACGCTGAAGCATGATAAAGAATCTACAGCAGCCAAACAATTTCTTGCTGATGGACAAGCTTTACTCAGCTCAATTCCAACAGTGAATAATTTTCAAGTGTTTCAACAAGTTAGTGCCAAAAATAACTTTCAATATGGTTTCTCTATGGAGTTTGAATCTCAAGCTGCTTATGAAGCTTATAATGATCATCCCATACATAGCGCTTTTGTGAAAGAACGCTGGGAAATAGAAGTTGTAGATTTCCTTGAAATTGACTATAAAACTCATCAACAATAGTGTTACTAACATGAAGGAACAAGAATAGAGGATATATTCATCCTCGATTTTTGTTCCTTTTGTATGTAATGTTGAAAAATATTTTACATGTATAGCATCAAGTATTAGTATCTGGTACTAATCTGTGATATGATGGTTTTGATCGTACAATTGGAGGTGTCATATGAATCAATCTAAAGCTAGAATTACAGCCATTGGCTCTTATGTTCCAGAAAAAGTAATGACCAATGAAGATTTCGCTCAAATCGTAGACACGAATGATGAATGGATTGTATCAAGGACAGGTATAAAGGAACGAAGAGTTGCTGTAGAGAATGAATTTACAAGCGATCTAGGCTATAAGGCAGTGCTTAATCTTGTAGAGCGCTATAACAGATCCATTGACGATGTCGATATGATAATCGTATGTACATTCACTCCAGATGTAGCTACACCAAGCTCAGCTGCGATCATTCAAGCAAAATTAAACTTACGTCATACAGGAACGCTTGATATCAACGCGGCATGTGCTGGATTCACCTATGGCATTCATATGGCAAATGCGTTAATCACCTCAGGATTGCATAAAAAAATATTAGTTATTGGCTCTGAAACATTAAGTAAAATTACAGATTATGAGGACCGTACAACCTGTATTCTGTTTGGTGATGGTGCAGGAGCAGTTCTCGTTGAATATGATGATGAGCAATCAAGCTTTCTTGCTCATCATATGGGATCGGAAGGGGAAAAAAGCAAAAATCTATACTGCACGGGGATATCGAATCAGTTGTTTGGTGAAGAACTGAACCACAAACAAACTATTGTACAAAATGGGCGAGAAGTGTATCGCTGGGCAGTTACCACAGTGCCTGAAGGTGTCCAGACAATACTTAATGGCATTAACTTTCCGATAGATAACGTTGATTGGTTCGTTCCACACAGTGCGAATTTACGAATGATCGAATCGATCTGTGAACGTACGGGCATCAGTCTCTCTAAAACGTTATATAGCTTAGTGAATTATGGAAACACTTCCTCTGCAACGATTCCTTTAGCGCTAGATATGGCAGTAAAGGATGGACGAATTAAGCAGGGAGATCATATATTATTGTATGGATTCGGCGGAGGTTTAACCCACTGTGGTCAATTGATCAAGTGGACGCTATAACGCTGGTAGGGTGCAATATTGTCTTTCCATAGCAGTTATGTTATACTTTTTCTAAATTAAGGAATGGAGTTGAACGGTGTAATGGATTTTTCTTGCTAATTGTAAAACAGTGAATAGCTATTCGTCTGTTTTATTGTTGTGCGAGAAACGTTACATTCTTCACTCTATGTAAATATCCTTTTCATATTCAGCTGCACTTTTTTGGGGCGCGCTGTATGGATTTGCTATATTTATTTGAGCTGCGAGAAGTAACTTTCTCGCAGCTTTTTTGATGTTTCTATAGCAAGGGAGGATATATTATGTCATTAATTCAAGTATCACAGCTCACATTTGCCTATGAAGGCAGCTATGACAACATATTCGAGAACGTTAGTTTTCAGATTGATACGAATTGGAAGCTTGGCTTTACAGGGAGAAATGGGCGAGGAAAGACAACTTTTTTGAAGCTACTGCAAGGTCATTATGAATACAGTGGAACGATCGCAGCTACGGTTAATTTTGATTATTTCCCGTACCGGATTGAAGATGCTAGCAAGCTCACAGCGGAAATTATTGAGCAGCTATGTCCAAATTACGAGGAATGGCAGTTGTTGCGCGAACTTTCACTGTTACATGTGGACGAGGAAGTGTTAGTCCGTCCATTCCATTCGTTATCGAATGGAGAACAGTGTAAGGTCATGCTAGCTGCTACATTTATAAAAGAAAACAACTTTCTGTTAATCGATGAGCCGACCAACCATCTGGATACGGAAGGAAGAGAAAGTGTCAGCCAGTATCTGAAAAAGAAGCGTGGTTATATTCTCGTATCGCATGATCGTGCCTTTCTGGATGCTTGTGTCGATCACATATTGTCCATTAACAAAACGAACATTGATATTCAAAAAGGGAATTTTAGTAGCTGGTGGGAAAACAAGCAGCTTCAGGATCAGTATGAACTGGCTGAGAACGATAAGCTTAAACAAGATATTAAGCGTTTATCCGAAGCTTCAAAGCGAACTAGTCAATGGTCACATGAAGTGGAAAAATCAAAAAACGGAACGTTGAACTCAGGTTCGAAGGTCGATAAGGGCTATGTTGGACATAAGGCTGCAAAGATGATGAAGCGCTCGAAAGTGCTGGAGCAGCGACAACAGACTGCGATCGATGAAAAGTCCAAGCTGCTGAAGAATATCGAGAGCAGCGTTCCAATCAAGATGACGCCACTTCAATACTTTAGATCACAGTTAGTTGATCTGCAGCACGTAGCGATCCGTTATGGTGAAAAACAAGTGTGCAACGAAGTAAACTTTTCGATCCAGCAAGGAGATCGAATCGCTATAACAGGAAAAAATGGTTCCGGGAAGTCAAGCTTGCTAAAGCTAATTCGCGGAGAAGAGATGGAGTATACAGGATCTTTCGTGAAGGGAAGTCAGCTGACGATTTCTTATGTTTCTCAAGATACTGCGCATTTGAAAGGGAATCTCAAAGATTACGCACGAACCCAAGGCATTGATGAAGCGCTATTCAAGTCTTTACTGCGCAAGCTTGATTTTTCAAGAGAACAATTCGAGAAGGAGATGGAGAACTTTAGCGGAGGGCAGAAGAAGAAGGTACTGCTTGCGAAAAGCATTTGCGAGCCTGCCCATCTATATGTTTGGGATGAACCGCTTAATTTTATCGATGTATTGTCACGAATGCAGATTGAAGAAGTATTACTACAGTATGAGCCAACATTAATATTTGTTGAGCATGATCGCATGTTCACTGATAAGGTCGCGACTTCAACGATTGTACTACAGTAACCAAGCATTAATGAATAGTAAAATAAACACGAAAAAGCACCTTACTGAATGAATGGGGGACTGACCCAAGTTCAGTAAGGCGCTTTTTTGTTTTCATACAATGTTCTTCTTTATATTTGTGCGAAATGTTTATAAGTCGTTCACTGTGTAGTTCAGCGTACTTCAGAGTAGTTCGTGAGTAGTTCGTGAGTAGTTCGTGAGTAGTTCGTGAGTAGTTCGTGAGTAGTTCGTGAGTAGTTCGTGAGTAGTTCGGTGTATTGTATTGTATTGCATTACAATTGTTTTACTTATTGTTTTGCTATACTGCTGTGCATGCTCATCATGCATGCTACGCTTGAAAATAATTAGGGAATTTATCGCGCAAAAGCGGAATCTCTTCTTCTAATTTATTCAAATGAGCTTCTAATAACTGTTTGACCGCCGATGTATTACCAGTAGTAAGCGTATGTAGCAGATCCGCATGCTCTTGGACAAGCTGCTTCGTCAGTTGAAATTCCTTCATCGCGAGATAGCGGTAGCGATTGAGATGCCCTCGCATAGAATGAACAACTTCAAGCAACGTTTCATTGCCTGCCAGCTTCAACACCTGTTGATGAAATTGTTCATCAAGCTTAAGAAATGATAATACATCCTGATTTTCAGCTGCTTTATGCTGTTGCTCTAACAGCATACGTATATCCTGCTCGGCTGCTTGGTAGCGAGCGTCACTTGCATCCCACTGCCTGGTAACAAGCTGGAAGGCGCTGCTTTCCAAGCTATACCGTACAAAGCTGCTTTCCTTTACTTTCAACTCTGAGATTAGTGATATTTTTTTAGTGCGCTGAGGCAATACTTGAAGCAGTTGCTCATTCACTAACAACTGGAATGCCTCACGAATAGGGGTTCTGCTAATGTTAAGCTGTTCAGCTAGTTCAACCTCCATAACCATCTGACCAGGCTCTAGTTTTAACGTTATGATCGCATCACGCAACGTTTCATATGCTTGATAACCTAAGCTTTTATAACTCGACGCAGGCTGCAAGAAATTCATGGATTATTGCACCTCAGTATGATATGATAATTTTGCTTTTAAGTATACATGTATACACGTATACAAGTCAATGTATGCTATATAGTTTAACCATTGAAAGGATATGAACAACGGTATGTTAAGAAAACAACGATTAATATCAACTGTACTTTTAGCTGCAATGCTAATGTTCGGTTGTTCTGCCCAAGGTGGCAATGAGACGGAACAGCGAAGCACTGCACAGTTACCACCAACTGAATTAGTATTAGCGATTGGGGGAGAGCCAGCAGATGGATTTGATCCAACGACTGGCTGGGGACGTTATGGTTCGCCTTTATTTCAAAGCACGCTATTCAAGCGTGATTCTCAGCTAAATATCGTTGGAGATGCAGCTGTTAGCTACACGATTAGTGATGATGGTTTAATCTGGAAGATTGAACTTCGCAATGACATCGTATTCAGTGATGGCACACCACTAACTGCCGATGACGTCATCTTCACTTTTGAAAAAGCTCAAGGAAATGCATCAGTTGTAGACTTAACCAATGTTAAGCGCATATCAGTATTAAGCACTTATGAGATTCAATTCGAGCTAAAAAAAGCGCAATCTACATTTATAGATTTTTTAACGACGATGGGGATCGTTCCGAAGCATGCTTACTCGGACAGCTACGCTCAGCAGCCTATCGGTTCTGGACCATATAAATTTGTGCAATGGGACAAAGGACAGCAGCTTATCATCGAGCAGAATGAGCACTATTATGGGAAGCAATCAGCATTCCAGCGATTAGTGTTTCTATTTCTTGATGAGGACGCTTCACTAGCTGCTGCAAAGGCAGGTAAAGTTCATGTTGCTGCCGTTCCATCAACCTTCAGTCAGCAAAGCATCGCTGGAATGAGACTTGAAGCTGTACAATCGGTCGACAACCGTGGCATTATGTTTCCATATCAACCAGAGGGAAGCGCAACATCTGAAGGCTATCCTATCGGTAATGCTGTCACTAGTGATCTTGCCATTAGAAAAGCGATTAATGTAGCAATTGACCGTGAACTGCTAGTGGAAGGTGTACTTGAAGGGTATGGAACTCCGGCCTATTCTGTTAATGATCAGCTTCCATGGTGGAATGAGGATTCCGTCATCAATGATGCGGATGCTGAAGCAGCTGCCCAGCTACTAGCTGAAGGAGGCTGGCAGGATAGTGATGAAGACGGGATCGTTGAAAAGAACGGAGTGAAGGCTCAGTTTTCGTTGCTCTATCCTGCTGGAGACAGTATTCGACAATCACTCGCGATCGCCGTTGCTGATATGATAAAGCCGCTTGGCATATCGGTTCAGGTAGAAGGAAAGAGCTGGGATGAGATTGAGCATCTGATGTATTCGCAGCCGGTTATGATGGGCTGGGGTAGTCTCGATCCATTAGAGATGTTCAATGTGTACAGCAGTTCATATGCAGGGGCAGGCTATTACAACCCTGGTTATTATAGCAATGAAACAGTTGATTATTACTTAGATGCTGCTTTGGAGTCTGTAGATATGGAGCAAGCATATGAGTTATGGAAAAAAGCGCAATGGGATGGCGAGACTGGATTAAGCGCCAAAGGGGATGCGCCATGGGCTTGGCTTGTCAATATAGACCATCTGTACTTTGTAAGTGATCAGCTTGATATTGGAGAGCAGCCGATTCACCCTCACGGTCATGGCTGGCCGATTACAAGCAATATTGAACAGTGGAAATGGACGGAGTAATTTATGCGCTTTACGACATTATTGTTTAGACAGCTGCTTAAGCTCATCTTGCTGCTTGCCTGTGTGAGCAGCGTTACATTCGTGTTGATGAGTAAATCACCAATCGATCCGATTCAAGCCTATATAGGTGCGGATATACTGCGAGTTGGTGAAGAGCAGCGAGTAGCTATTGCTGAGCATTGGGGCTTGAATGACCCGCCGCTACAAAGATTCACCGCTTGGTTTAGCTCAATCGTACAAGGGGATCTTGGAACATCGATGATTTATCGTCAACCTGTTATTGATATCATACAAGAAAAATTCCAGAGCTCGATCTCACTTCTACTTATTGCATGGCTGTTGTCTGGCATAATTGGCTTTGCTGCAGGCATTGCTGCTGCGATGAAGCGTGGTACCTGGCTTGATCGTATCATTCAATGGTATTGCTATGCGCTATCTTCAACGCCAACCTTTTGGGCGGCATTACTGCTGTTGCTTATCTTTACCGTATGGCTACCAATTTTTCCAGTAGGATTAGGAGCCCCAGTAGGTGTGACGACAGATCAAGTGACTTGGCTAGATCGTGCATATCATATGGTATTGCCAGCTGTTACGCTTAGTCTAACGGGTATATCCGGCATAGCCTTGCATACTCGTGAAAAAATGATTGAGGTTTTAGCAAGTGATTATATTTTGTTCGCAAGAGCAAAAGGTGAAGAAGGCATGCGATTAGTATCACGACATGGCTTGCGGAACATCCTTTTGCCGGCTATTACGCTGCAATTTGCTTCCTTTAGCGAACTTTTTGGTGGGGCAGTACTTATTGAGCAAGTCTTTTCATATCCTGGACTTGGTCAAGCAACGGTTGAAGCAAGCACTAAAGGCGATGTTCCGCTGTTAATGGGCATCGTGTTGTTCAGTGCAGTGTTTGTATTCGTTGGAAATTCGATTGCTGAATGGACATATCGCATCGTTGACCCGCGGATAAAGGAGGGATATAAGCTTGAAGCGTAATTCTCTCCTTCGAATTTTTATTGCAATCACACTACTTGTTATGCCTTTACTTCTTGCAGCGATGCTTAGCAGCAAAGGATTGCTGTCACAGCTTGAAGCTAGAAATGTATCTCCATCATGGAGTCATCCGTTCGGAACGGATTGGCTAGGACGAGATATGCTTACTCGTACGATGAAAGGCTTGGCGCTCAGCATAGGAGTAGGTACGATAGCTTCGATTACAAGTGCAATTATTGCGGGTTGTCTAGGACTAATGGCCGCAACGCTTGGGAAAACAGCGGATCGCATCATCACTTGGCTGATCGATTGTTTCTTAAGTGTTCCGCATCTTGTGTTACTGTTACTTATAGCCTTTTCAATTGGAGGCGGCATAAAAGGGGTCATTATTGCTATTGCATTCACACATTGGCCAAGCTTAGCACGGCTGCTTCGTGCTGAGATATTAGCTATGAAATCAGCACAATTTGTTTTGGTTTCGAAGCAGCTAGGAAAGTCATCATGGTGGATTGCTACAAGGCATCTATTGCCTCATTTGCTTCCTCAATTTATCGTTGGTGCATTGTTAATGTTCCCGCATGCCATACTGCATGAGGCTGCACTTACGTTTTTAGGTATGGGATTGTCACCGCATCAGCCTGCAATCGGCATTATATTATCAGAGTCTATGAAATTCATTTCGGCCGGCATGTGCTGGCTTGCCCTATTTCCTGGCTTATGCTTGTTTTTCGTCGTTCGTTCCTTCGATATGCTAGCTCGCAGCTTATATGCTTTTATTGATCCTAACCGTTTGCGGCATTAGAAAGGGGAAGCTTCATGCATCTACTTGACATTCAACAACTATCTATTTCATTTGAAACGTATGATTATAGACTACGTAAGCGTACAATGCCTGTGATACAAAAGCTATCGTTATCTGTTCATGCAGGTGAAATTTTAGCGATCGTTGGTGCGAGCGGCTCCGGAAAAAGCTTGCTGGCACATGCTATACTTGGACTTCTTCCTGATAATGCCGTTCTATCAGGTCGTTTATCTTTCGAGGGACAAGCTCTTACTCCAGAACGACAGCAGCAATTGAGGGGCAAACAGTTGGCACTTATACCGCAGTCTGTTCAGTATTTGGATCCGCTCATGCGTGTTGGGAAGCAAGTGGAGCAAGCTGTTCGTATAGGTGATGCAAGATTGGAGCGCCAAAAAGCGTTCGAGCGATTCCGTCTCCCACAAGAGGCAGCAGCAAAGTATCCTTTTCAGTTGTCTGGGGGGATGGCAAGGCGGGTACTTGTATCCATAGCTGCTGTAAGCGGTGCAAAACTGTTAATTGCTGATGAACCTACGCCAGGCTTAGATGATCAGGTAGCCCAGGAAACATTGCGTACGTTTCAACAGATGGCTAAGATAGGATCAACAATTCTCTTTATTACACATGATTTAATAGCAGCCGCTCAGATTGCCGATCGTATCGCGGTGCTACATAGCGGAGAACTTATGGAGATTGCTCCCGCTTCAAGCTTTACGGGGAATGGCGATGCCCTTATGCACCCTTATACCCGTGCCTTGTGGCAGGCACTGCCACAGAATCAATTTATGGATGCGAAAGGGTGGCAGCAATGAAGCTTGAAGCTAAGCGGATTGGAAAGCTAATGCCGAATAAGACATGGCTTTTTCGCTCGATCGAACTTGCGATTCATAGTGGTGAGGTTGTCGGCTTACAAGGAGAAAGTGGATGTGGAAAGTCTTCCTTGTGCCGTATCATCGCAGGAATGGACGCTGCTGCGGAAGGGGAAGTGCTGCTTAACGGACAAAAGCCATCGAAAAGAGGTTATCAACCGGTTCAGCTTGTATTTCAACATCCAGAACACGCGGTTAATCCTCGCTGGAGGGCAGGAGCTATATTAACTGAAGGCTGGCAGCCAGATGATCTGTTGTTGGATACTCTACACATCGATCGTGGCTGGCTGAAACGTTGGCCTTCCGAACTTTCTGGTGGACAGCTGCAACGAATTTGTATTGCACGCGCATTAAGTCCACAAACTAAATTTTTGCTTGCTGATGAGATGACAACAATGCTCGATGCTATAACACAAGCGCAAATATGGAAAACTGTACTAGGCATTGCCGAGCAGCGACAGATGGGTATGCTCGTTGTTAGCCATGATCGACCACTGCTGAATCGCATATGTAATCGTGTCATTGATTTTCATAAGTTGACAGTGTAAGTAGATGTAGTCAATATATACACCAATTAACAGCACAATACATAATAACAACAGCGCATGCTGTATCAAAGTTATGGCACTTGACAGTAGTAACTATCGAAGATATTATAGATACATGAAGTCTACAATGTGGAGGACATAATGAAATATTCAAAAGCAACCAGTTATGCGCTGCATACGATGCTTTATCTCATCGCATTTACTGAAGATAAGCCGGTAGGTGTGCAATTATTAGCAGAAAAGCAAGGAGTTTCTCCGACCTATTTATCTAAAATTCTTACTAAACTTGTTAAAGCAGGATTAATCGAATCTGCAACAGGCGCTGGAGGCGGCTACCGCTTGAAAAGAAGTGCGGAGGACATTAGCTTTCTTGATGTCATCCACGCGATTGAAGGATTGACTTCATTGTTTGAATGCTTCGATCATCACGATTCACAATGTCTAATTCATCAAGTGATGCTTACAGCAGAAAAGGAAATGGAGCAGCATTTGAATAATAAAAAGTTAGTTGACCTAGTACCTCAGGTGCGATAAGACTTGCTGCATACAACTTTTTCAGACACGTCCTAGATAGCAAGGAGCTATGCCCGACTATATCGATTCATATGAATCTGTCGGCCAGCAATAGCTCCTATCTATATATTTATATTGTAGATATTAAGTGTCTATAATGTCTATAATGAATGGGGGGATTTACATGATATACGATTGTGCAATTGTAGGTGGAGGTCCTGCTGGGTTGAATGCTGCGCTTGTGCTTGGCAGGGCTAAGAGGAATGTAATGCTACTTGATAGCGGCAAGCCGAGAAATAGAGTCGCGCATGAATCTCACGGCTACTTAACCCGTGATAGAATTCAGCCGGCCGAATTTCGAAAGATTGCCTATGAGGAGGTGCATCACTATCCCTCTGTGGAAAGTAAGCAAGTTGTGGTAGAGACTGTGAACAGAACAACGGATGGTTTTGAGCTAAGCCTATCGTCAGGTGAAGTAATACAAGCGCGCAAGTTGCTATTAGCTGCTGGCTTAAAGGAAGTGCTGCCAGATATTGCAGGTGTTCATGACTTTTATGGAAAGAGCTTGTTCAACTGCCCATTCTGCGATGGGTGGGAGCATCGCGATCAGCCGCTTGTCATTGTGTCGGATAATCCTCACTTATTTCACTCAATCAAGCTTCTATACAACTGGAGCAAGCAATTGACCGTTTGCACGAATGGGAAAAGGATATTAGATGATGAGCAGCAGAGTCAGCTTAAAGAGAGAGGGATAGAAGTAATTGAGCAGTCAATTGCAGCATTTTCCGGAACAAACGGTCAACTAGAGCGGGTACAATTTACGGATGGTTCGCATATTGAATGCAGTGGCGGCTTGATCGCTCCACAATGGATACCGAACATAAGTTTTCAGGAAGAGCTAGGTTATGAATCAACTGAACTTGGCGGCATCGTTACGAATCCGATGGGGAAAACAACCGTTGACGGTGTATTTGCTGCTGGTGATTCAGCATATGTGATGCCTTCTCAGCTAATATTCGCCGCTGCTTCAGGCAGTAAGGCTGCAGCTGCAGTGCTGGCTGATCTGATAGAGGAGGATTGGCAGCAAGAAAGCAAGTAGGAAGTAATTAATAGTTTTGATCGATTGGTGGTCGTCGTGGAGCATCTTGTGCTGGAGACATGCAAAAGGGGCAACGTGTTACCATGATCGTATACAGCAATTGTTTTCGAGCAGACATTCGGTCCGTACGCCGAAAGTCTGCTCGTTTGTTATACAAAAATAATAAAATAATATATTGACAATATTAATCAAATTGAGTATATTCTAATCGTAAACATTACGAATAAATTTCTGAATCATTCATACACATGTGA
>Ga0160467_100627_pt1 | contig 28529 bp, 16 predicted proteins | sample HID1972I_E11MG_FD_108221 | JGI IMG/M metagenome (GOLD analysis project Ga0160467, IMG submission 108221) | Enriched pill bug-associated microbial communities from UW Madison campus, WI, USA - HID1972I_E11 MG | ecosystem: Host-associated > Arthropoda: Insects > Digestive system > Unclassified ... | reverse complement strand
GGAGGTTGAAAAGAAAGGTTCTGTCAGTTTTGAAGAAAAAAATGAAGCTATCCTTGTTAAGGACAAGAACAAGGTGTTTGAAATCAATAAGTCTGATGGGCTTTTAAAAGTTTATGATGTCCATGGTAACAATTTGATCAATAAAGGGGCTACATTGATGTTATTGCCGCTCAATTCGGAAGGCAGGGGTATTCAAATGGTTGGTAAAGATCAAAATTTTGAACCTTTTAACCCTGTTTGTGAGAACTGGGTATGTCAGTCGGTGGTCTATGACATACAGAAAGATAGTTTAACTATACGTGTTAAGGGAGCATACAAAGAAGCTGAAGGAGCATATATTTATGTGTTTAAAGCAAATGGCGTATTAACGGTTAGCTATGATTTTGAATTGAGAACTGCAGTATCACCAAGGCAGGTTGGATTGGTATTTGAAATACCTAAAGAATTTAATAATTTAGAATGGAAACGTCATGGATATTGGAATATGTATCCGCAGGATCATCTCGGGTCATTGACTGGTCATGCTGTCGCTTTTAATCCTGATCTACCCGTTTCTGCTTCGGCAGGACCATCTGCTTTACCCCACTTAGGTTGGTCTTTTGATCAGACAGATGCAGGTTCGAACCTCTTTAGGGCAACGAAAGAAAATATTTACTCCGCTGATTTGTCGAATTTAAATGGGAATAAGGTTAAGGTCTTAGGTAATGGTAAACAACATTTTAGAGCTTGGATAAGCACGGATAAAAATAGTATTAATATGTTGGTCGCAGATTACAATAATGCTGGACGTGAAGGTTTTCTATCCTCTCATGCAGAGGTTGACTATAGTCCCTTAAAGAGGGGGGACCGTGTAACTGGAAAAGTAATGTTACGGTTTGAAAAATAAAAAGAAATAAAATTATAAATGAGAATATAAAGTCCAGAAAGATTAACTTCAACTGGACTTTATATTTATTAATGGTTTTTCGAGTATCAATTTATCGATATTTACTAGCAATGAAGCATTATTTTTTATTTCAGCAACTCATTTTTGTACTCGCTTGGAGTAATTCCTTTTGTAGTTTTAAAAATCTTGTTAAAATTGGATAAACTGTTAAAACCACAATCATAAGCGATATTTCCAATCTGGTTTTTATCTTCATTAATGAGTTTACATGCTTGACTAATACGGACTTCATTGACAAACTGAATAAATGTTTTTTGCGTGCGGGTTTTAAAATATCTACAAAAAGCATGTTTGGTCATATTCGCTATTTTGGAAACTTCCTCTAAATTTATTTCTTTAGAAAAATTGTCGAATACATGTCGGAAAATTTTATCGATCTTTTCATTGTCTTTAGCAATGTAAGTATTTGTATATCCTGGGCTTGAAAGAAAACTATATTCCTGAGAATTTAACATTTTTTGGAAAAGCTCAAGTAAGAGAATCGTTTTTGGGATACCCTCACTGCTTATCATTTTTTGTAAAATACTTTTCAGGTCATTTTTTAATTTACCATGAAATATTAGCCCTCTCTGAGATAGGGCAAAGAACTGCTCGAGTTTGGATGTGTTAAAAAAAAGGGAAAGTGTACTAATTAACTTATCCGGCTCAAAGTATAATGCCATCGAAGATGCCGCATGGTTAATATTTAAATCTTGACTGTCATTGTGCCAGACATGTGGTAAATCTGATCCGATGAAAGTCAGTTCATCACTGGTAAAAGTATCTAAACTATCTCCAATCATGCGACGACCTTCGCTTTTGACAATGTATGTGAATTGACATTCTTTATGAAAATGAAATTCTGTTGAAAAAAAAGGTCGGTTTATTTCACGTGTTACAAATATATTGTTTTCAAATCCTTCTAAAACTTTTGCAAATACGGGCTTCATGTATATTGATTGTTTTTTAGGTTCTATAAATGTACATAGCTAATATAAGATTAGTTTTAAGTAGTCACAAGTATTTCCTGTCTCGTATATTGTAATTCACAGGGTTGTTACATTCTAGTTGCTTCGAAGATATAGTTAGATATTTATTTACTGAAAAATTGGGCTACTAATTTCTTTTATTCAATCATGCATTTTTCCAATATTTCATGATTTACTCTATAAAACCTGATAAAAATCATTTTTTGCTAATTATTCAAAGACTGTAGAATATAAATGTTCTTAACAAGTCTACTTAATATGAATAAAAAAATTTTTAATTTAATATTGAGTTTAAGTAATGCTAAACTAGGTGTCTTATATTTGGGGAATTAATGTTGTTTTCGACTATTTGTTTTACTATTTGTAAACAGAGAGTCATGATATGAATAGCTGAGATGGAATAATTTTTTATAATACGATTTAAATCATCTAAAATCAAAATGCCTATGGATAACTAATTACAAGATCCTTAAGAAGAAAAGGAGATGCGCTAACATCTCCTTCAAATGTAAGGAAATCAAAAAGTCTAGAAAAAATTTTAATTAACCTTAATTGTTCAAATATGAATAAGTTTTCCCTCGTTTCAAAATGGAAAGGTAAATTTTATTGCCCATTGTATCGAGTTTCAACTACCCAAAAAGCATTATCCCTAGGTTTAGTGCTATCCCTAATGCATGTGAAGCAGAATGAAATATTTGCTTCACCACTTCACAATATTGTACAGTCAGAAATCCTTGTCAGGGGTAAAGTAATCAATCAAGGACGAGGTTTACAAGATGTATCTGTCTTTGTTAAAGGAAAGAAATCAATAGGTACTAAAACGAATAGTGCTGGAGAGTTTGTTTTGGAAGTTCCAAAAGGATCAACGCTGGTATTTACTTCGGTAGGTTATAAACAACAAGAAATCTTAGCTACTTCTTTATTAAGTGTTGAATTACAGGAGGATGCCTCAGTTCTTGAAGAAGCAATCGTTGTAGGTTTTGGCACACAAAAAAAGATTAATTTAACTGGTGCTGTAGATCAGATTTCAGCTAAACAGCTGGAGAATCGTCCGGTCACTAATATCGGAACCGCGCTGCAGGGTTTGATTCCCAACTTGAATATTACAAATCCAAGTGGAAATCCTTCTGAAGGTGCCAAATTTAATATTCGAGGTACAACTTCTCTTAATGGCGGTGTACCTCTTATTTTAGTGGATAATATACCTTATTCTGAATCTGAATTAGCCCGACTGAATCCGAATGATTTTGAGACGGTTACTGTTCTTAAGGATGCTGCTGTTGCAGCAATTTATGGTGCTCGGGCCGCTTTTGGAGTTGTCTTAATTACAACTAAATCAGCTAAAAGTGGGGATGTTCAAGTGAATCTGGGTTATAATACTTCGATTCGTACTGTTGGCAAAATGCCTGAAGTTGTTACAGATCCTTTGACGGTTATGGAGTATAAGCGAATGGCCGCGGCCCCATTATATGATTTGTTTCCTGATGCCGTTAGAGAGTATGCGAAAAAGATGCAGGAAGATCCATCTTTACCAAATGTTATTCTCGATCCTACCAATAAATTGAATTATATGTATTATGGTTCTACCGATTGGATGGATGAAGCTTATAAAAAATCAGCTCCAGCACATACTGTCAATTTAAGTATTGGAAAGAAGGCGGATAAATTGACTTATCTATTTTCGGGAGAATATTACCGTCAAGATGGAATGTTAAAATACGGTGCCGATCAGTTGAATCGATATAATGCTAGGGGTAAAGTTGATTTTCAAATGAAAGATTGGCTATCTTTCGGAACTAATACCTTAATTACAAGTCGAGATTATGAATCGCCAGTTTTTATGGATGGTGATTTCTTTTGGAATGTCAATCGAACAAGTTCTTTGGATGTGCCTAAAAACCCAGATGGAAGTTGGACATCTGCAGGAGCAGGCTTGTTGGGAAGGATGCAAGACGGTGGTCGTAGAAGGCGTACTATTAATGAATTTCAAACCACTTTTTCAGCTAAAGCATCCATTATTAAAGATATCTGGGATGTAAATGCCGATGTTACGTTTAGAAGAACTAGTGGAAATTCAAATTCCTTTGATTTACCGATTCCTTATCGTACTGGACCTGAAACAGAGATTAAATATGCTGGGGCAACAACCTCATATGCATCAAAGACCAATGACAACGATAAGTACGACGTCGTTAATATTTACACAAATTTCAAGAAGGAATTTGACAAGCATAATGTTCAGGCATTATTAGGATATAACCAAGAATATCGTAAAAATGAATATAGTGCAATGAGTCGAAATAACTTGTTGTCTCCCGAGTTTCCAACAGTCGAATTGGCGACTGGACCAATGTCAACGAATCACAGTATTGATGATTGGGCATTACAAGGTCTTTTCTATAGATTAAATTATAATTATGATGGAAAATATTTGATCGAATTGAATGGTCGTTACGATGGCTCTTCTCGTTTTCCAGAGGGGGATCGCTGGGGCTTTTTTCCTTCTGTTTCTGGAGCATGGGTAGCGTCTGAAGAGCGTTTCTTCGAAAGCATCAAGCCTGTTGTCAATCTATTTAAATTTAGAGGTTCATATGGGCAACTTGGTAACCAGAATGTATATGATAGTAATGGAAATCTACTAAGTTATCCTTATATTCCTTTTCTTCAGACCTATAAAGTTGGCCAATGGTTAGGCGGTGAACGTCCAACATCTTTGCGTCCACCAGAGGCAGTTGCAAAATCATTAACATGGGAAAAGGTTTCAACAGTAAACTTTGGCGTTGATTTGGCACTATTAAATAGTCGTTTGAATGTTAATTTTGATGCCTATACTCGAAAGACAGAAGATATGGTTATCCCAGGACGTACACTGCCTGGAGTCTTCGGAACAGCATCACCTCGATTTAATGCGGCAGATCTGAAAAATAAAGGATGGGAGCTACGTTTGGGTTGGAACGATCATTTCGATCTTTCTAATTCTCCATTTAAATATAATGTGGCTTTTGTTATTTCAAATAGCCAGACTCATATTACAAAATATCATAATCCTACGGGTAACTTAAAAGATCATTATGCAGGAAAACTTTTGGGTGAAATTTGGGGCTTAGAATATGATGGAGTTTTTGAAAATCAAGCACAAATAGATGCCTTAAATCAGGTGGATATTGGAAATGGTAACCAAGGTAATAATTCTTATATCGGAGATATCAAGTTTAAAGATTTAAACGGTGACAAAAGAATAAATTATGGTAAGAATACCTTAGAAGATCATGGTGATCGTATCATTGTTGGAAATTCAAGCACTCAGTATCCTTATAGCTTAGATTTAGGAGCCGATTGGAAAGGTTTTAATGCACGTGTTTTTCTTCAAGGAGTGGGTAAGAAGGATTGGTACCCGGGTGGAGGTCAAGTTTATTTCTGGGGAATTTATGCACAGCCATGGACGAATGTGACCAAACAAAATTTAGATCATTGGACCCCTGAAAATCCAGATGGTTATTTTCCTGCAGTGCGTGCTTATGCCGCAGAAGTTAGCGATCGCTCGTTAGCGGTTCCAAATAAAAAGTATATGCAAGACGCAAGCTATATGCGTGTGAAAAATATCACACTTGGGTATACTTTACCTAAAGAATGGTTGGAGAAAACGGGATTGGGACGTGTTCATTTCTACTTTAGCGGAGAAAATCTTTTTGAGAAAACAAATCTCAAAGTATCACTAGATCCAGAAGGTTTGGATGGAAAAGTTTATCCATTTCAAAGGACATACTCATTTGGTATGAATCTTAATTTTTAAGTATAACTAAGCAACATTTATTTTTTTAGTGATTATGATGGATCCTTCAGGATTTTCAAAACATATATTGGATTTGGAAAAACTGATAGTTGCATTATAGCTGAAAACAAATTTATACAAATGAAAAATTCAATTTTAACTTATATAGCGAGCATAAGTGTTTTATTTCTTGCATCGTGCCAAAAAGATTTCTTAAATCGTTTGCCGCAAACTAAACCTACTGAAGAAACACTATTTAAAAATGTGAGTGACTTGGAAACTTACAGTAATAGTTTTTATGATCTCATGGGTCCTTCGTATAACGATGGTTTTTCGGATAATATTGCAGGTCTTAGTGGGTCATCCACTACCGATGCGATGATTAGAAATAGTCTTACTCCTTCAAATGTTTCGGGCTGGGATGGTTGGGCGAGTATCCGTAAAATCAATTTTATGCTACAAAACGCGGGAAAAACTGTGGGGGATCCAGCAAGCATCAAGCATTTTATTGGTATTGCCAAATTCTATAGGGCATACGTATATTATAATATGGTGATGACCTACGGTGATGTACCTTGGTATAACAAAGTTTTAAAAGATACTGATATCGAATTGATGGAAAAAAAACAAGATCCTAGAACGCTTGTTGTAGATTCTGTGATGGCAGATTTGGAGTATGCTGCGGCTAATATTAAGCCAAGTGGTAGCAATACGCGGGTAACTAAATGGACGGCATTGAGCTTGCTGTCAAGGATATCATTATATGAAGGTTCATATCGTAAATACCACAAATATTTGGCGTTAACAGAGGGTGCAAATAAATATTTTGAGCGTTCAGCTTCTGCTGCGAAGGAGGTAATGGATAAGGGAGGTTTCGTAATAAATAGTACAGGAAAAGTTGCAGAAGATTATCGAAATTTATTTGTGAGTAATGACTTAACAAGTAACAAGGAAATTATCTTTTTTAGAAAAAGTTCGGAAGCGGATGGTGTCGCTAATAATTCTCATACTGTTTTTGATTACCAATGGGCATTGAGTAAAGATCTAATGGAAGATTATTTGATGAAAGATGGTTCTCGTTTTACTGCTTTACCCAGTTATGAGAAAAAGCAGGTAACAGAGATTTTTGAAAATCGTGATCCACGCCTGGCAGAGAATATAATGGCACCTGGTTTTAAAACAAATCCTAGTGTTAATATTCCTTATGTTCTAAAACCTACTTTTGGAGGATATCTTCAGATTAAATTCTATCCAAGAGATCCTAATCAACGTAAAGGTTGGGATTTAAATTATACTGATTTACCAATTATGCGTTATGCGGAGGTATTATTAAATTATGCGGAGGCACGTGCTGAACTGGGATTGATAAATCAAGATGATCTGAATGCTACAATAAGTAAATTACGTAACCGGGTAGGGATGCCAGCATTGGATTTAGGTTTTTCTGAATCAAATATTGATCCTATTCAATCAAAAAGATATCCTAATATCCAGAATAATAAAGGAACTATTTTGGAAATAAGAAGAGAACGTCGGGTGGAATTAGCTTCTGAAGGATTTAGATTAAATGATTTAAATAGATGGTTTGTCGGTGAGCTTTTGACCATTAATCCAAAGGGGATATATGTACCAAGTTTAGGGGCAATGGATGTGACGGGTGATGGAATTCCTGATATAGCAATATTGCAAAATAAGGAGTCATTAGGTCCTATTTCTGGAATTTCTAAAGAAATAAAAGATAAACTTGCCATGTACTATCTAGATGAAAAAGTCATCTTTCTTTCTAATGGAAGTTCAGGACATATTCAATTTGTAAAGGATCAGGTGCAGGAGCGAAGATGGGTTGAAGGTCCTAAATACTATTATCGCCCAATTCCGATTCTACAAACTACGCTTAATCCGAATTTAGTACAGCCGTTAGGATGGAGATAACTCATATTACTATTTTTTAGATATTTTTAGCCCCTGATTTTCAGGGGCTAATTTTTATTTTATAGTAATGAAAGAAATAATTATTTGAGCTATTTTGTTAGCAACAATTATCTTTAAAGCTCAGTTATGAGGTCAGGTGTATAGTTCGGTACTATAAAAAATAACAAATTGGAATGCAATGGAATATTTTTAGCATCGATGGCTTCCGTTGCAGTTATCTTTTTAAGAAGAGCATATCTAAGTTAAAAATATTTAAATATCTGATTTTTCTGGTAATGTTAATTGTTTCCAGATAAGATAATGATATTGATTTCATAATAAAGGCCTCTTTAGAGGCCTTTATTATGAAATCAATACTTCAATTTTCGCGAGTCAATTTCGGAAGTTATTGGATATACATCTTTGTAGACATCAATTCCTGCATCGGTTAATGGTACTCCAGCCATTTTGGTTTTCGTACCTTGAATACGAATATTCTTTTTATGATCTAGATCAATTACTGCCCAAATTGGATCTTCATATACGAGTGTATAGCGAAGTATGCCGTGTTTTTTGTAAAAATCATCTGGGAACGCCGTACTTTTAAAGTCTTCTCCTGCCCAATAGTATGATGAACTGTTAATCTGAACATAATGGATCCCATTGATTTCATTATGATAATTCATATGATGGTGACCTGTTAACACAAGTACTACTTTGTTAAAGCCTGCCTCTTGGTTTATCTGTTCGAATAGATAACGGACCTCCATGCCATTATCTAATCCGCCTAATGTATTTTCAAGCCCCTGATGACAGAAAATAACGGTGCGTAAGGATGTGTTTTGAAGGTCTTTTTTTAGCCAGTTAAGTTGCTTTTTTGTAATAGAACGGGGATAGCCATCTATTTTCTTCGTTTCACTTTTTTCATTGCCATCTAATACGACAAAATGAAAACCATTCTTATCAAATGAATAATAAGGATTTGTCGCACCCCAAAATGCCAGAGCCTGTTCTTTGGAGAAGCCACCATCGGTATCGTGATTTCCCAATACGTAATGTTTTTCTCCCTCGAATTTACTCCAAATATCTAGTAAAGGTTTATTTTTTGGTTTTGGGACGCAAAAATCACCTAACTGTATTATGAAATCGGGCTGCTCTTTGACCATAGCATCAATAAATAACTGTGCTCTTCGATCACTGTCATGCATGAGATCATAATGAAGATCTGATATGACGCCGAATTTTACTCTCCGATTTTTACTGGTAATGTTGTCAATATTCTCCACTATTGGAGCTGCAATAGTTTTATTTACTAGTAGTCCTGACAGACTTAGTCCTCCGATTTTTAGGAATGATTTTCTGTTTAACATAATTTATAATATTATATTCCGGTTTATATTCTCTTCATCTAATAGCGCTATTTTTACATCTGAACTTCACTTGCTGTTGCTGGCTTTACAAAGGAAATAATGATAGCACAAATTGCACAAATTACAGCAACTACAAGGAAGATGTTTGATGTATTGCCTGTGTAATCAATAATTTTTCCGAAAATAGGTTCTCCGATAGCAGCAAACACATACGCGAACATATTCATAACACCTATACCGGTACCTACTAATTTGCTTCCTAAGATATCTGGGCTTAAGGTCCAAAAGTTAGCTTGAGGTCCGTACACAAAAAAGCCAGCAGTAAACATCAAGATAGCAGCGAGTACATGATGTGGGGTTGGTATAACATAAATCAACAATGCAATTGCACAGCTGCAGAGCATTCCGGCTCTAATCGACTTGCTTCTGTTTTTGTTGAACAGTAAATCTGAAATATAACCAAATGAAACTGCACCTACAGCCATACCGATAGGAATGAATAAAGTAAGCCATAAATTACCATTTGATTCCTTGTAATTATTCCCTAAGAAATGGATCGGTACCCAGAAAATAAGTCCATATCTTGCCATACTTTGAAATCCGATGGCAAAGGATGCGATCAGAAATTTTTTGTTTCCGAATACGAGCTTATAAGACTCTTTCCAACCTAATTTTGATGTTGAATCGTTTTGTGCACTATCTGATTGTAGCGTAAATCCTTTTAAAGACGGATGACTTCTCGCAATAATTAAAAATAAGACTAAGGCAAAAAGAAGAAAGAGTATGGGGTATCTAAAAAGTGTACGCCAGCTTTGTTCTTGTTGTACTAAAAGTAACGCCATGAAAAATGTAAGCACAGATGAGCTACCTGCTGCCATGGTATAAAAACCAAAAGCTTTACCTCGTTCATTGCTATCCCACCAATTGGAGATTAATTTACTTCCCGATCCCCAGGCCATGGATTGAAAATAACCATTTAGTGTCCAAAGAATAAGTATTACAACGTAGGTATTGGCATAACTAATAGACAGGTTGCAGACAATAGATAGAAAACCACCTGTTAAGATCATGATTTTTGGACTTAGACGATCTGCAAGATTACCGTTAATTAATTGTCCTATGGCATATCCCATCAACATGGAAAAGCTAATCCATCCAATTTGCTGGTAGCTTATACCTAATTCAGCTGACATTCCTTTTGCCGCCCAGCCAAAATTATGTCTTCCCGTATAAAAAAATAAATAACAGAACATGGTGATAAATAGCATCTTCCATTGCTCTTTTCTGAAGTTTTTTTGAATCTGCATCTTCTGTTATTTGATATCCATATTGATGCCGACACGTATTGGTTTGTTCATTACTGCATAGTCGAAAGCTTCATTCACTTCATCTAAAGAGAATTCTTTTTCAACAAGATCAATAAATGGGTATTTTTCGAAATTATGTACAATAAAATCAACTGCCGTAGAAAAATCTTCATAATTATAATTGTGAAGACCTTTAATTGTTAATATTCGTCGGATCATTTGCTCTGCATCGATCTCAAGTTTACGCTGTTTAAACACTGCTCCAATAAATACGGCAACTCCATTTATACCCAATTGTGCTATTCCTGCTTCCATAGCATCTGGCGAGCCACTCATGTCAATAAAGCGATCAATCCCATTTCCTACTTTAACAATTGCTGATTCATCAAGCGTGGTTTCCTTAGAATTTAGAGTTTCGGTAGCACCGAATTTTGTAGCAAGCGCTAAGCGTTTGTCATCAATATCTGTTACTATAATTTCGGATGCGCCTGCTTCTTTACACATCGCTACACATACTAGACCTAATAGACCCATTCCCGAAATAAGTATTTTCTTGCCTTTGATGGCTCCAGCTAACCGAATAGCTCCAGCTGATGTCGCAATTGCACAATTGATCGTTGCTGCAATAGGTGCAGGTAATTCTTTTGGAAGAATACGAATGGAAGTATGTGGTCTTAATATAATGTGTGACGCTAATCCTCCATGAAAACTGTCACGATCTGTAATTTGTCTGTGTCCATATTTGTATAGATTTTCATTTTTTTGAGGCGTTTCTTCATTATAACTAGCTGTTTCGGGATCACTAGCAAATACGGTCCAGGTGATAACATCTCCTTCTTTGAGTTCCTGTCCGGAAGCATCTGTTAAAACTGAATTTGAATTTGTCTCCATTATTGTCCCCACTATTTCATGCCCAAGTATAGTTGGGCAAGGTTCTTGACGTAGACCGCAATAAGTATGAAGATCACTGCCACAAAGTGTAGCGTAATTTATTTTGACGAGTATTTCTCCTTCTTCCAGATTTGGTATCGTACTCGATACTGATTGAAGAGGAGATTTAGGTTTTTCAAAAACCAAGAATTTTCCTTGCTTAGCCATAACTGTATTGTAAATATAACATAAAATGTTTTACAATGCTAAACATTGTTTATAAATACTATATCTTTTAAATGTTAAATTTATATTAATTTATGGAAATTAAGGTACATGATTTGGTTTTTTATAAAATTAGTTTGGTCACATAAGTTGTTATCAGTTACGTTCTTTTCAAATTATTAGCCACGGCTTGATAATCCATGTCACCGTTATTTATTATCGTTTTTTTTGATATTATAGGGCTGATTTCGTTGTGATCGATATCATCGTGCTAGTCGAATACCCGTAAATTGCCATTGGTGCTGTGTATGAAAGAAATTTCGATATGTCTTTCTACTATGTCCTTTTGACGTAGCTTCCGAAGCACCTCGTAAAACCATTTGATTGACCATGAACTTTCCATTATATTCGCCTACCGCACCAGCTTCTTTTTTGAAACCTGGATATGGCAGATAGGCGCTTCCTGTCCATTCCCATCGGTCGCCCCAATGCATGTTATCAGCCGCGATTTCCCATTCGGCCTCTGTTGGTAAACGCATTCCTTTCCAATTTGCATAAGCAACCGCTTCAAAATAGTTGATATGATTGAGCGCTTCATTGAGATCCAATAATTTTAGACCTGATAATGTATAGTGCATCCATTGATTGTCAATTTTATGCCAATATAGTGGTGCATGAGCATCATTTTCTTTTACCCAGTCCCAACCTTCAGCATGCCAATGGCGAAAGTCTTGATACCCTCCGTTTTCTATAAATTCTAAGTATTCCCCGTTGCTGACAACTTGTGTAGCAATTTCGAATTCTTGTAAATAGACGTGATGTCTCCCAAGTTCATTATCGAAACAGAACCCCTTTCCTTCGAATCCGATTTCGTATATTCCGGCTGGAAAGGTAATCATTTCGTTATTTACGAATTCTGATTTTGAAGGTTCTGGATCGCTTTTGTAGCATGGGAAAAGTGGATTGTGTCCCAAAATATATTTGATATCTGAAATCAGTAATTCCTGATGTTGCTGTTCATGGTTAAGTCCTAGTTCGAGCAAAGTTAATACGTCTTGTAAGTGATGTCGTTTCTGCTTAAAAAATAACTGCATTTGCTCATCTACGTAAGCTCTATACTTGTAAATATCAGATACGGATGGACGGCTTAAATTTCCACGATCGGTTCGGATGACCCGCGCGCCTACAGTTTCATAATAACTGTTAAAGACATAATTATACTGTGAGTCGAAAACCTGATATTCAGGAAAGTAAGGGATCAATAAAAATGTTTCAAAAAACCAAGTTGTATGCCCTAAGTGCCACTTTGGAGGACTGACATCTACTATTGGCTGCACAACATAATCTTCAATGGCTAAAGGTGCGCATATATGTACAGAGTGATTTCGAATAGTCCAATATTGTTCTTCTAAATCTGTAATGTAATCGGTTATTGTATGTTTTGTATTCATCATCGTTTTTTTACTTGATTTTCCATATTGCATCCATAAACCATTTTTTCGAATCGTATAGTTCGCTGACAAAGTTAAAACCTGAGCTATTGGCGAGATGTCGGATGTCAGAAGGTGAGAATTTTTGTGATATCTCCATGTAAATGGGTTCATTTTTTTCCAATGAGATCTGCTCCTCGCCGAGTGTCACTTGCTGTTCTGTTAAGCTAATGAGATAACTTTTACATGCGCCATTTAAGGGATCGTAGGTTTGATAATGTTCAAATTGATTTATGTTGAAATTAGCCCCGAGTTCATGATTAATGCGAAGGAGAAGATTAAGATTGAATTTTGCAGTTATACCTGTTGGATCATCATAAGCACGAAGTATCGTTTTAGGATGCTTTTTTAAATCAAAACCTATTAATACATTGTCTCCAGGATTTAGTTTACTCTTCAATTTGGAGCAAAACTGTTCAGCATCCGCAATTTCCATATTACCAATATTGCTCCCTAAAAATAATATTACTTTGCGATTTGACGATATTGTCATTGCTTTTTCGATCATCTCAAAATATTCACCTTTGAGGCAGATGATATTTAAAGCTGGAATTGCATCGTTAAGATTTGTTTTTAAAACTGAAAGTATGTTACCTGATATGTCGATCGGCATATAAGTGAAGTTTGCTCCTTTACTAACAAGGTGTTGCAGTAAAAAGGTGGATTTCATTGCATCGCCTGCTCCCAATTCTATTAGATCAAATGGTTTGCCATCTGTGCTTATTAAATTAGCAATTTCAGCTGTCTGATTTTTGAAGATGTCAAGTTCACATTTTGTCAGATAATAATCTTCCAGTGCCATGATTTTTTGGAAGAGATGATCTCCTTTGCTATCATAAAAATATTTAGAGGATAATCTCTTCGGATTACTTTTTAAATCATCCAATACCTCTTTTTGGAATTTATGATTAGTTATTGTTTCTTTTTCGTTGCGGAGACTGCTGTTCATCTTTCTTGTTTAACTGTTCTTGAAAGATAACAGTTAAAGCCTAGTAGTTGTTTGTTTGAGGGAGCATGTTACTTGTATCTATTATTGTTATAGTATGAAAATAAATAACTCTTTATTGCGGAATTGTGAAAGATTTTTTAACTTTTATACTGCTATCCAAAGACTGGATAGTTTTCTCCAAATGCTCTCGAAATTACAGCAAATAAACCAACAGATCCGATTAGTAAAACGAATAATGACTGTATGATGTTTAGTATGGAAAAGTTTTTCCAGGATTGACTGTTTGATTTATCAGAATATTCCCATAGTCTTAGGATATTCTGTCTTTTTTTATAGGTGAAAATGGGTATGATCAGGACCATTATTCCTAATGAGCTATTGAGCACAAGGTGCCTCATATCATGATATGCGCTTCCAATAATAACGAGAGACATTAGCGTCCATGCTATTATATTCAAGAGAGAGGATATTTTGTAAACAGTTTTCATTGATGAATTATATAATGCAATATCTTATACCGTTTAAAGCAATTGTCTTTACTTTTGTTTAGGACTTGCTCCTGTATATTTCTTGTAAATTTTATTGAAGTGACTTGCATCGGAGAATCCAAGTTTTAGCGCAATTTCATTAATGTTGTACCGACCATTTTTTAATAGTTGACTAGCTGTTTTTATTTTGGTCTGGATGATATGTTGCTGAATGGATTGGCCACTATGCTTTTTGACATATATACTGATGTAGTTTGGAGACATATTAAATTGGGATGCTATATTGTCAATTTTCATCTTTTCAGGATTCAAGGCATGCATCCGGGTAAAACTCAGTATTTGGCTTAATTTATCTATTTCAGTATTAGAGGGGCATTCTAGTCCAAATTGGACTGTAGACTGCGCTCTGGCCAACAGCATCATGACACCACCAAACAGTTCCAGAAGCAACTCTCTACTATAGGCACAATTATTTGAAAACTCACGCAATAGAATTTGAAACAGATAGTGGAGATGAATTTTGTCAACCTCATCTTTTACTATGTTTCCATTTATTGTTGAGGCTGTCTGAAGTAAAGTTTGGGTCGTTTCTAACCATTTGGCTGTTTTGCTTCCTGCTAACTTTTCTGTAAATAATTGCTCATTAAATTTTAGAAAGATGAATTTTGTAAATTCTTTTATTTCAAAATAATGTCCATCTTCAGGCCTTAAGATAAAAACATCTCCGGCCTCATAGGACATACGAGCATCATTTAAGATATGATCACCGGTTCCCTTTTCAATGAAAATAATTTCATAAAAATTGTGCTTATGTTCTGGGAAATCCCATTTATCCAGCTCCAGAGCAAATACATTTAATGAGTAATAGCTATTAAACCTTTGCATACATAGTAATTGATTTGTACAAACATACGATGAAAAATTACAGATTTAAGCGCTTGCTTCATAATATTTTTGTAAAAACAAATAATTACTATGTATAAATCATCAATTTCTATTGTTGCTATTTTAGCAATTATACTCGTCTTAGCTTCTTGCAAAAATAATGGGCAAAGTTCTGGCACAAAATCTTCGGTTTCTGATTCTATTTCTAGTACCAAGCAATGGCCAAATGGCGCTCAGCTGGTGATATCTGTTTCCATGCAATTTGAAACAGGGGGACAGCCGGCTGGAGCTGAAAGTCCATTTTCAGGCAATCCCTTACCGGTGGGAAACCCCGATTTACCTGCTGAAAGTTGGTATAGGTACGGGGCTGTAGAAGGCGTTTATCGCATGCTAAATCTTTGGAAAAAGTACGATATCAAAGTGACTTCTCATGTCGTTGGGACAGCCGCGGCGAAATATCCCGAAGTCGCTCAGGCAATTGCTGCAGATGGACATGAGATAGCTGCCCATGGAATTTCATGGGATGACCAATGGAATAAAGATTATAATGAGGAACTAGATTTTGTAAAAAGAGGTGTAGATACTGTGGAGCGTATTACGGGACAAAGAGCCGTTGGATATAATGCAAATTGGTTACGTAGAAGTCCTAATACTTTAAAGATTTTACAAGAATTGGGGTTTCTATATCATATCGATGACTTGAGCCGTGATGAACCTTTTTTAACAACCGTGAATGGAAAGGACTTTGTGGTCATGCCTTACACGCTTCGTAACAATGATATTGTCAATATAGCAGGCAATCATTGGACTCCAGAAATGTTTCTTTCGCAGTTAAAGATGGAGTTCGATCAACTGTATGAGGAGGGTAAATCAAAAAGAAGAATGATGAGTATAAGTTTTCATGATCGTATTGGGGGAACTCCAGCTGTTGTAAAAGCAATGGATGATTTTATTACATATGTCAAAGATAAAGATGGGGTTGTTTTTATGCGTAAGGATGACATTGCGAAGATGGTGCTCCATGATCCTAAAACACCAAGAGATGATTCCGAACGAAAATATAATAATCAATAATGAAAACTATAAAAACTAATGTTTTGCTGATCCATGATCTATCATTGAATTATGCTTTGATGAAAAAGTATACCATTCTAATTTTATCGATTCTGATCAGTGGATTTAACTTTGACGTCTGGGCGCAGTCGACGGAGACTGTATTTCATTATTCTGTCATGGATGCTATGCGCCATGGTGTTTATATGGGAGATTTAGCTGTTGGTAAGCTAAGAGAGAAGGGGGATTTTGGATTAGGTACATTCAATCACTTGGATGGTGAAATGGTTGCTTTGGATGGTATATATTACCGTGTTATCCCTACCGGTCAAGTTGTTCAAGCTGAAGATGATAGGAAGGTACCTTTCGCCGCTGTTGCACAATTCACGCCTGATATGGTATTTGAAATGGATGGTGATCTAACACTAGCACGGATGCAGGAAGAGATCGTTAAGCGATTACCTTCTTTTAACAAGCCTTTCGGTATTCAGATACATGGACTAATGGCAGAAATTCAATTGGGAGGAGCCCTAAAGCTTGCTGAAAATGATACTACCGGTCTTGCCAAGTTAATGGAAACACGACCGGTCTATCATGTTTCGGGTATATCGGGTACACTGGTGGGATTTTATAATCCTACATTCATGGATAATATTGATCTAACTCCTTTTCATCTGCACTTTATTTCTGATGACCGATCTGTTGGTGGACATGTTATATCGGGAAGGTCTGGTACAACAAAAATAAAAGTCAGTGTGGATACTAAAGTGGGGTATGAATTACTCTTTCCTGAGTCAAGTCCAAGGTTTCAAAAAGAATGGAATACAGGTCGCGCTTCTCAAAGCGCTTATTAAATAATTATAAATTTTTATATTATGTTTTTATTAAAAAAGTCCATTGTATTTGTACTGTTTACATTTGCAGTAATGAATTTTGCTGTCGCTCAACTGCCAAAGGAAATTCAGCATATTAAATTTGATGATTTGGGCTGGGAAAAATTAGCTGACAGACTTTACCGGAAATATGTGTTTGGTGAACAAGGTATGCTAGCCTTGTTCAAAATGGATAAAGGAGCGAAAGTTCCTTTGCACCAGCATTCGAATGAACAAACCACTTATATTACGAAGGGAGGTGTTAAAGTGACTATGCAGAACAAAGATTATATTGTTAAAGCAGGAGAGGTACTTATTATACCAGGTAATATACCTCATGAGTTTGAATGTTTGGAAGACGGCACATTGGACATTGATTTTTTTGCTCCTCCAAGAAAAGATTGGATTGATGGAACTGCCAGTTATTTTGGAAATGATCAAGAAAATAAGAGAGACCTGGAAGCTGTCGCCCAATTGGACGTTCGCCCTGGTGATGTGGCTGTATCTGCTGAAGGACGCATTTTCTCAACGATTCATCCATTGGGTAGTCAGCAGTTACAATTGGTGGAGATTGTGGATGGTAAGGCAGTTCCTTATCCTAATCTTAAAATGCAAAAGAATGGTGCTAAAGCAAGTGATACAACTTTTGATGCGATGTTGGGTCTTATTTTTGACAAACAGAATAGGCTTTGGGTTGTTGATATGGGGTTGGAACTTGGGAAGACCAGACTATGGGCATTTGATATACAGCAAAATAAAGTTATAGAGAAAATAACGTTGCCAAGTCGTATTGCTCCTAAGGGGACATTTGCTCAGGATGTGACCATTGACGAAAAGCATGGTTTTGCCTATTTAGCAGATATTGCCGATCCAGGTATCATCGTCTTAAATTTAAAAACTAAGAAGGCAACAAGATTTGGTAAGCACTTTTCGTTTGATGCCGAGGATAAAGATATGGTTATTGACGGGAAGGTAGTTCATTTTGGAGGAAAGCCTGCGCGAGTGGGTATCGATCCTATCACCTTATCGGATGATCGTGAAACTTTATTTTACGGAGCTATGAATGGCACGGGATGGTACAGTATCCCGACAAAAGTATTACGGGGACACCAGCCTGGTCAATTGGTATTTGATCAGATTATTAAGGTAGGGGATAAACCATTCAGTGACGGAGCTCTTACCGATTGGGAGGGGAATCATTATTTTACAAATCTACAGGAGCATGCGATCACTAAAATGGACAAGAAAGGCAAATTGAGTCATATAATACAGGATGATGATAAACTTTTATGGCCAGATAATGTTTATCAGGGGCCTGATGACTGGATGTATATTTCGATAAATCAATTGAATACAGCGCCAGCCTTTACAGGTGGTAAAGATATTGGAGTCGCTCCTTATTTCATTTATAGATTTAAAAAGAAATAGTAGTTAGTAGTAATAATTAGAAAAAATATGAAAGCGCATAGGCTTCTAGAAAGTGCTACTGCAATTGGGAAAATTGTTATTAAATATTGAAAATAGAAAAGACAAAAAATAAATTCTTATTAAAAAAGGAAAGCCATCTATTAGGATGGCTTTTCTTTTTATGTTATTATATAATTGAAATTATTTAATTCTTTTTTTGGTTTTCTTTTTCTTCTTGTTTAACCAAATGATTGTTCCTGTAATAGGAAGTGATGCGCATATTAAAGCGATGAAAAAATGTAAAACTTTAGTGGCTATACCTCCATAATTACCCACATGAAGATCATAGTTCATCGCGCCAATTTTATCACCTATGAGAGCATTTTCTGATTGTTTTACTTTTTCAATCTGACCATTTCCTCTGTTAAAATAATACCAAATAAATTCGCCGGTACGATCTTTAATGAACCGCACTTGAATATCTTGTGGATCTGTTGGAGATTTACGTAAACGAATCGACATCATATCTGCATTTGGGTGTTTTGATATGGTGAAATTGAGCGCATTATCTAATATTTTAGACTGATTCTGTGGTACATATTCGAACTTTTCCTGTTGTTCAATTTCTTTTGTGCTATCGAAACCATTGAGCGATTTTACATAAAAAGTTTTAAATGCGGGAAATGTAAATGCAATACCTGTACATGCAATTAATAAGGCGAAAATGACACTATAAAGTCCTAAGATTTGATGCAGGTCATAGTTTAATCGTTTCCATTTAACTTTAAAATCAAACCAAAGCTGTCTTTTTAATTTTTTGATGGTCCATTTTTTAGGCCACCATAGGACCACTCCTGTTATTAAAATTATTATGAATATGATGACCGAAATTCCTACTACCCAATGTCCTACCATGGCGCCCAATAGTAAGTTCATATGAAGTTGTAAGACGATCTGAAAAAATTCTGTTTTGGAGTTTTCTACCGCTTGTACTTTACCCGAATAAGGATTAATAAATACGCGTTTATGGTAAATATAATATTGATTATTACCAAAAGCATGTTCATCCGTTTTTAGCGCACGAAATATCCAAGTTCTGTCTGGTGAGAGGTACAGATCTGTTCTACTTATTTTTTCACCTTTAGGTAAAGCGTTTTGAGCAATATCAATCAGGTGTGTTAGTGGGAGTAACTTACTATTTTCTCCAACTGAATCTTGAGTATAGTATTTTTGAGGATAGACTATTAGTTTAAGCTCATCATAGAAAACATAAAAGCAACCCGATAAACTAACAATAAAAACAACTAGGCCTGTAAAGAGACCTAGCCATTTATGTAGCCATAATAAAACTGCCTTAATCATTATTAAAATTGATAATGAAGGTTTAATGAAGTGACAGTACCACTACCTTTTACGTACTCGGCATCCAATGCACGGTATTGACTAACTGTAGGGTAGTAAGATGTATTGAATATATTTTCTATTCCGAAGCCTATTTTCCAATTTTTATTCAAATTGTAGTTACCTGATAAATTGAAGAGATCGACATTACTGATTGGGCCTTCACTATTGTTATATTTTCCTTTGTCATTGAGTGCAAATCGATCTCTAGCTCCAGTGTGTATCCAAAACAATTGCAGATTTAACTGTTGGTTTGGTTTATAGCTTAAAAAACCAGTTGCTTTAGGTGGTGCAATCCGAGATCCATTAAGATAAATTTTGCTACCATCATCCATTTTTGCTTTTCCTTCTACATATGCATAGCTTCCACCGACGCTTAATTTTTGACTCAGTTGCGCATCAAGAGTAACTTCATATCCTTTTACTTCTTCAGGTTCACGCTGAGGCATTAAAAAACCACCAACATCTACTAAATTAACACCTAAATCCGAAGTACTGATGTAGTAAGAGGCTGAAATATTGAAGATACTGAAACGGCTTGAAAAACCAGCTTCATAGTTATTGGTAATGATCGGGTCTGTTTCTAAATTACCGATTGTGTTTTCTTTAGCACGGCGTAAAATACGACCTAATTCATTGATCGCAAATGCTTGCGAAAAACTAACGAAAGGGTTAAAATAATCGTATTTAGTATAGCGTAATCCTGCATTGAACATTGTCGCTTTATATGGAATATTTCCTCCGCTTACCAATATACTTCCTTCTCCATTCGGACCAGTAGCTATGGTATTGTAATCGTTGACTTTAACGGTTGCATTTTCATACCGAAGCCCAGCTTTAAAGATCAAATTTTCAATGAGGTCGGCTTTTACTTGCGCATAGGGGGCAAAATTAACCATATTCATTTTTGGTATGTATACACGTCCATCTGTTAAATCTTGATAGGTTACATCTTTTAATAAATCTAAACCGTAAGTTACTTCAGTTGGAATAGAAAAAAGCTGAAATGGAGTATTCAGATTTAAGCGCAATCCTTTTTTCTCAGAGTTGATCATGGTTTGTCCTGGACCATACCACGCCGTTCCACTGGCAACGTATCTGTTCATTGAACTGAAGGAATTTAAATAAGCTGTTACATCCAATTGGGTTGAATGAAAAAGATTACTTTTTGAATAGGTTAACATCGCATTGTGATTGTAAGGTGTACCTGCGGGTTTGCCTGGTTCTTCTCCTCTAACTCCAATTGTAGGCGACTGACCATAGATGCCGTTTTTACTGATATATTTGGCACGTTGTGTACTTCCATAATAGTTATAAAATCCAGTCAATGTACTGCTTGAATCAATTTGATAACCTATTTTAATAAAGCCATTGTACTGATAGGAATTGGAAAGACCATCAGTTTGTCCAAGAGGTAAACCATCGGAATCTCTTTGTAAACCGGTGTAGTCTGCCGAACCCGAAACGGTGTAACTCCATTTATTTACCTGTCCTGAAAGCTGTTGTGAAAGTTTGTAACTTAAGGTTTCCTTAGGGTCAAATGGATTTATTGATGTTCCCAAAATGGTCTGACCACTAATCTTTTTACCGTCCTTGTTTTTCTTGGTAATATAATTGATAATACCTCCACCTGAACCATTTCCGTAGATTGAAGTAGCACCTTTTATTACTTCGATACGTTCAATCACACTAGGGTCGATGGTGCGTAGGTCACGTGCTCCATTCATAAGCGGTGTTGATTGCGGGATTCCATCTATCAAAACAAGTACGGCACGTCCACGAAGGGTCTGTCCAGAATTTGTAGCTTTATTGGTCGAGGTACCCAAACCCGGAATTGCATTACCAAGTACCGTAGCTAAATTGTTCGTAATGTTGGTTTGTGCTTGTATATCTTGTTGATTCAAGATTGTGATAGAGGATGGTATCGTTGAAATACTTTCTGGCTTTCTTCCGGCCGTAACAACGATTTCATCCAATACATTTGTACTTGCCAATAAAGTGACGCTGATTAAATTATTGCTGGGTTTATTGGATAAACTGATGATTTTTTCTTTAAATCCTATCGCGGAGACTGATATTTTTTGATTTGCTATTTTTTCATTTGTTGTGATCAACACACCAGCTGTATCTGTACTTCCTAATAGTTGTTGATTTAAACGTACCGTCGCTCCAGCAATTGGAAGATCTTTTTCTGTTTTGACTTTTATAGTCATTTGTTGTGCTTGACAAATGAAAACGAATACCTGTAATGGTATTATTAGAATTAGAAATTTCCATCTATTAGAGATGGAAGGGAATGAAATAGGCATCTGTAATATTCTTATGTTGATTTAGATTTGTTCTAAACAATAGGCAAATATACAATCTATTTAATTCGAGTGAAATTATTATTTGATTTTTTTTAGCAGTAATTAGTTACTAGACATAAACTCTACAGGTCTTATTGTGAGTTTACTACTCTAAAAAGTTTATGAATTAGATTACAATTGCTTTTTGTAAAATATACCCGCTTTTGGGAAATTTATTAATCTTTTTCGTTAACAAACTTTTTCAGATTGCTGAGAATCTGATCCCATCCGGTTTGATAGTTTTCTGAAGCAAATTCGGGGCCTGCATCATGAAGGTTTTCGATACCTTCATGATGTAAAGAAACAGTTGTTAGTCCTTCATTTTCATGGAGCAACCAACTGACTGTTGTTACACCCCGAGTAAAGGTGGGATGAGTCCAGGTATGAACTAATTTTTTATTAGGAATAATTTCAAGTATTGTACACTCATGTAAAAATTTATTTTTACCACCAGGCTCATAAAAATTAAATGTTAACCCCTTCTCTAGAGCAAAATCAGGAATGTCAAAATACCATTGCTTGAATTAATTCTTATCGGTCAGTACCTCCCAGATAATTGATGCTTTTTTTTGTATTACTATTGAAGACGTAATCATCATACCTTGGTGAAATATTTAAAAAAGTTGAAACAAGCTTATTTTAAGTTGTCTAAAATGTTAAGGTAAAAACGTATAATTTCGCCAATTTGTTTTTAGAATAATCTAAACTTAGTGATTATGTCCATTGTTTGTATGCTTTTTTCGCCTTAATTATCATCAGGGTAACGAAACCCAAAACAGCAAATACTGCATAACCAATACCTATCTCAGTCTGTGTTTCTGGATTCACGAGACTCACGACAATATAACTTAATGCAGAAGTGACGAGGTAAGTTATACCACCTGCTAAGCCACCTGCAATTCCTGCAGATAAAGGAAAACGACCTAAGCAGTAACCGAAATAATTATTAAATATAAATCCTGCGGTAACGTGGATCAAGAAGGCGAATAGTGATAATGTAAAGAGATTTGTGATATACGGAGATATTATAATCATTAAAATAATGAAAGCAATTTGTAAATAATTAGCATATCTTAATTTTGGTAGTAGTGCTTTCTTGATTAGTGCACGACCGATAAACCCACCGGACATCCATGCAAGTCCCATTAATAATGAAGTGTATCCGGTCGTAATGGAGCTATAACCTAAATTGTGTTCAATGAAAAATGGTCCACTTAGATTGTAGAACATAACTAAACCATAGCTTATTCCACACATGAGCACTCCAAACGTAAAGTCTTTCGTTTGAAGCATGGTCTTAAATTCAGTGACTAAATATTCAAATTGAAGTGGATTTTTCTGACGGATTGTTTCACCGGAAAAAATGAGTTCTAATATGAAGAGCACAATGCTGTAAGCTGCTAATAACATAAAATTAGAGCGCCATCCAAATTGTGCCTGTAAATATCCGCCAATGAAAGGAGCAATAATTGGCGCTAATGACCAAACGATCGTGATGGCACTCAGGTATCGTTTTCGCTCTTCACCTTCGTACACATCAACGAAATAGGCGCGTTTTGATACTACAACAAAAGCGGATAGTATTCCCTGCAGTATGCGCATCATATAAATGACAATAATATTATCAGTTGTGGCTGTAATAAAAAAGCTGATTGTAAATAGAAAAAGAGAAATTAAGGTAATCCGATATCTTCCCCACGCATCAACAAGGGCACCGGCAAAGAATTGTGAAATACCATAACTAATTAAAAACAGGGATAAGGTGAGTTGAATCTTACTTTCTGCCAGTCCTAGCTCTGTTGCCATCTGTGGCATAGATGGTAGGTAAATGTCTGTTGCTAAGCCCGAAATTGGAACTAATGCGAATGCAATTAGTGTCGGAGCAAATGATTTTCGTGAATTTAAAGTATTTTCTTGCATGTGTATTGTTTATTGAAAACAAATGAGATAAACGTAAATAGGGTTTCTTTAGCTAGCGAATGTTCTTGAGGATATCTGAAATGTCGCAAAAGTTACATATGACATATGTGACCTATTATTAAATGTACTCATGCGGCAAAGGTATAAAATTCAATAAAGATGGATACTTGTTTTTTAATATTTACAGAACGTGGATGGTATATAATTTTAGATTTTACATAATTCTTTGATTATTTAATTTCCGAAAATAAATTTTGTTTTTTCTATTATAGCACTTGTAATGAGTTGGTTATGTTTTATTTTTCATTTGCTGTCTTGCTGATGTTACATGATTTTTTTCTATAATCTCATAACGGTTTAATGTTATTTTTACGGCTATGTTTTACATTTAAATGATGTTATTGAAATTGATGGAATGAAATCGTTTTCGTATTTTACTAGATTTTTTATTGTAGGTCGCACAATTTATTAATTATATTGGTCAGCAATTATAAATCAATCCTGCAGTTCTGAAATTGATTATGCCATTTATTTAATATTGGAAGATCGATAATGTAGTCCCTGCAAAGGTTTTAATAAACATGCAGCAGTTTTTAATTTTTATAAATCCTATTGATTAATTTAAAAAAAGAAATTACTATTATGAGTATCGTGTCGTGTAAAAAAAGAATGTTGTTATTGTTAACGGGTATAAGTTTTTGTTCCTTATTATATGCTCAAAAACAACCTCCTAATATTATTTTTATATTGACGGATGATATGGGGTATTCGGATTTGGGATCTTATGGTAGTCCGAATATTCAAACACCTTTTTTAGATTCGATAGCGAGTAAAGGTGTACGGGCTACAAATTATGTCGTTTCCACTCCTTCATGTACGCCATCCCGTGCGTCGTTATTGACCGGACGTTATGCTTCTCGTTATAACTTGCCTCAACCGATCGGTCCTGGTTCGGAATTAGGTCTACCTGATGCTGAGGTAACGATCGCTGAAATGTTAAAGCAGAAGGGCTATCAAACAGCTTTGGTAGGAAAATGGCATCTTGGTGATAAAGGAGAATCGCTACCCAATGCACAAGGATTTGATTTCTTTTATGGTATGCTCTATAGTCATGATTACCGTGCACCTTATGTGAAAACAGATACTGTTATTAAACTTTTTAGAAATCGCAGTCCTGAAGTATTTGCTCCTGATGATTCGGATCTAAGTCAGCATTATCACCGTGAAGCACTTCATTTTATCAATAAGCAAAAAAAAGACAAACCTTTCTTTTTGTATTATGCACATAATTTCCCTCATCTTCCATTGGCATTTTCAAACAAGAAAAATCCTTATGCCAGTGCACAAAATGCAGGTCCTCTTGGGGCGGTCTTGTATGAGTTGGATCAGTATATTGCCCAATTATGGCACGCATTAGAGGCTAAAGGTCTGGATAAAAATACCATCTTGATGTTTTCTAGTGATAATGGACCTTGGATTGAGTATCCTGCTCGTATGTCAGATGACGGCGAGACGAAAAATTGGCATGTTGGAACTGCTGGTGTATTTAAAGGTTCGAAAGCGCTTACTTATGAAGGCGGTGCCCGAGTTCCTTTTATTGTTTTCGGAAAGGGAATTATCCCGGAAGGAAAAGTTATTCGCTCTTCTATCAGTAATTTAGATATTTTACCAACTATTGCTTCTTGGACGGGATCTTCTTTACCAGACAGAAAACTGGATGGACAATCAATACGTAATTTACTGGAAGGTAAAGAGACTGATTTAAACTATGTCCATAGACCAATTTTTTTGGTTAATTATGGTAAACCAGAAGCTGTGAAAGTTGGTGATTGGAAATATCGTATTATTAAACAACGAACAAATTTAATTTCAGGGAAAACGGAGGAGACGGTAGAGGAATTGTTTAATATTGCCTGGGATCCGAGTGAAAGAACAAATTTGATTCATGAATATCCTGAAAAACTGACGGAACTAAAAAGGGTATTTAATTCTTTCGATGAAAAGGAATAGTTTTTCAGCAACTCAAGAGAACCTCCAATCAAATGATAAGGTCTATTTGATTGGAGGTTTAAATCCTTAAGATGTAAATTAGGCTATATCTTCAAAGTTGAAAGGGAGATCTTCCCCCATGATGTTCCTGTATTCGCTAGCAAAGTTTTGAAAACGTATGCGAGCTTCTTGGAGCATTTTTAAAGCAATCATTGCTTTAATTTCCATAAATAAGGCATTTTCATTGAGAGGGTCAAATAGAAAAATAACTTCAGCCAATGCTATGCTATCGTTATAGGCATGTTTCTCCATACTTTGATAGATTTCAGTGATTAAAAGAGGTGTTATATTTTTCTCTAGATCAGCCTTAGTTGAGTCGAAAATAGGTTGATTGGTACCCTGTAAGAACTTTCCCCTTCGTAATAGATGAATTAACTCATCTCTGTTTTCAGTGTTGTTAATAGACGAAGTGAGTTTCATACATCTCGTATAGTCGCAATAGAAATCGGCATGTTGTTCAATTTTAAAACGCCCTTTCTCATAGCGTAATTCTATCCCATCCAATTCACTTAATGCTTTTCTTAAATGGTTGATTGTAACGCCTCTTGAATTTTTGACTTTATCTTCAGATTTGTCTGGCCATACCAGATGACTTAATAATGCGGATGAAATCCCGGCTTCACCTGCGTGGGTTAAAATCAAACAAAAAACTTGTTTAAGTCGTGTACTAAATAAATGGGATATATCTTTTTGATTGCGATCTAATACCGTAAATTCTCCAAATAAATAGATTGCATTGGCTCGTAAGTTATTTTTCCAGACAGCGGGTTCGTTATTACTTGGTTTTAATTTATCGATGGGTGCTAATTTTTTAGTCTTGACCAACAAATGTTCTTTATTGCTATCAGCTACATCTGCAGGCACTGGTAAGATCATGTGTCGCTCTAATTTTTTATTGATCCTTTTGAACATGATGTAAGCTCCTATTGCAACAGTTCCTCCGAATAATACAAAAATCAGATATTTAATTTTATTATTTTTTTTGGGATAATTGCTTAATTCTGTTTCTGAGATAGGAGGGGAGTTTAGGGAATAGATTTTTAATGTTGACTTAACATCATCATTTGACTCTTGTACTAAAGCGAGTAGACGTCCAAGTTGATGGTCATAATAAAGCTGTGCCCGTGTTGAAATCTTGTCAGAATAGATGGATACAGAATCACCTAATATTTCATAGCTTCCATCTTGGATTGAAAACCGATAAAGCTTGATTGCTGATCGGGTGAGATGCTCGGGATAACATAAGGCATAAAAGTGTGACTGATCTGGGAATACAATACCACGTGCAGGTACCACGTGCTTATCTTTCCATTGAATATCCCACATTTTTGTCACCTTTTTAGTATCTAAGTTAATTTTGTGTAGATCATAATAGTATTTTCTTCCAACAATGTGCTCTCCCGACTCATTTCCCATTCCTCCAAAAATATAAGCTGTACGGTTTTTTTCCATATAGCCGGCTGAAAGAAAATATCGAGGGAAGAGCTTATCTCCGGTAAAATCTTCAAGTTTTTGCCATTTGGTAGAATCAGCGGCATATCGATAGAATTTGTCACTATAGGACATGTTTCCATATCCTCCGAAGATGTAATATTGCTTTGCTTGCTGATCAAAAAAGAATCCATGGTGATGCAGTTCCTTTTGGACACGATCATAGCTTTCAATAGTCCATGTTAAGTTATCTAGATTAAGACTGGCGACGGTGGGGCCCTCATAGGGATAATTATGATACAATTCATAAACATAAAGCTTATTTGCTTTTACATCGAGAAAATTGGTTGCTTGGATCAGATCGACAGGGCATTTTTTTTGAAAAGCAACTTTCCGAGTGTCATTCGTTTTGATATTATGAATGAATATAGAATCGCGATTGAAATAATAGACTTCTTTTCTGCTTTCATTGTAATTAGAGCCTGCTTGAATCGACGAATTGTAGGTTTGTACTAATTGCCATTTGTAAGAATCATTGATCAACCATTCGGGATTGCTTACTAAACCGTAGTTATTTCCTTCAAAATCATGAACGATATTACCTTCATTTTCCCTCAAGGGGAACACATATTTGTTATTTTTATTTCCAATGGATAGGTTTTTAATTCCCATATTTGGGACATCGATTAGGTAATCACTTTTTCCGAAAGTAATGATTGGAAAATAGGGGTTAGGGAGTTTAATTTTTTCGGATGCGAAAACTTTGTTTTTTATTTGAAGTTTAAAAATTCCTTGTGTCAGATTAAAGGTTAATTTAACCGGAAACCAGCTGTTGTTGTCTAATAACCGACGATCTATCTTAGCTAT
>Ga0160467_100625_pt1 | contig 28659 bp, 24 predicted proteins | sample HID1972I_E11MG_FD_108221 | JGI IMG/M metagenome (GOLD analysis project Ga0160467, IMG submission 108221) | Enriched pill bug-associated microbial communities from UW Madison campus, WI, USA - HID1972I_E11 MG | ecosystem: Host-associated > Arthropoda: Insects > Digestive system > Unclassified ... | reverse complement strand
GATGCCCCACACCACCGTCATAATGGCGAATTGGCGGACCACCTTGTAGTTGTAGGCGGTACTGATAGAAGTGTTCATGGTTCCCCATCCACGGTTCAGCCGAAGTGAGCGCGCAGGCAACAAAAGCAGCGCGTCCTTCGCCTGGAGTTATAGGCAGACTAAAAGCGAGGCAAGCATGGACAAAGAGCACAAGGCCAGTATTGACGGGGATCAATGGGCGCAGTGCCTGCGTGAAAAGGGATGGTTATGGAATGCGGCGGTTGCGCCATCTTCGGCGACCTTGATTCTGGCCCATGGCGCAGGTGCACCGATGGACAGCACCTGGATGAACGACATGGCTGCACGCCTCGCGGCTCAAGGCATCAACGTCGTGCGCTTCGAGTTTCCGTACATGGCGCAGCGACGCCTCGATGGGGGTAAACGCCCACCCAATCCGGCCCCCAAGCTGCTGGAATGCTGGCGCGAGGTCTATGCCCTGGTGCGACGCCATGTCGCTGGGCCGCTGGCCATTGGCGGCAAGTCCATGGGCGGGCGCATGGCGAGCTTGTTGGCGGATGAACTGGGCGCGGATGCGCTGGTGTGTCTGGGGTATCCGTTTTATGCCGTGGGCAAACCGGAGAAACCGCGGGTCGAGCATTTGGCGGGATTGAAAACGCCGACGCTGATTGTACAAGGCGAACGGGATGCGCTGGGGAATCGTGAGGCGGTTGAAGGGTATGACCTGTCACCGAACATCGAAGTGTTCTGGCTGGTGGCGGGGGATCATGACTTGAAACCGTTGAAGGTTTCGGGGTTTACCCATGAGCAGCATTTGCAGGCGGCGGCGGAGAAGGTAGCGGCGTTTTTGCGGTGATGTTCGTGGTGTCCGTAATGGCCTTATCGCTAGCAGGCTAGCTCCCACAGTGATTGGCGGTGTACCCGATCCCATGAGCAACACAAAACCCAGTGGGGGATAGCCTGCTAGCGATGACGGCCCGCCAGCCACCAAATCTCTCCCAAATGCCCCCAGATCAAACTGTAGGAGCTAGCCTGCTAGCGATGACGGCCCGCCAGCCACCAACTTTCTCCCAAATACCCCCAGATCAAACTGTAGGAGCTAGCCTGCTAGCGATGACGTCCCGCCAGCCACCAACTTTCTCCCAAATGCCCCCAGATCAAACTGTAGGAGCTAGCCTGCTAGCGATGAAGGCCTGCCAGCCACCAAATCTCTCCCAAATGCCCCAGCTCAAACTGTAGGAGCTAGCCTGCTAGCGATGTCAGCCTGGCAGTCACCAACTTTCTCCCAAATACCCCAACGATCAAACTGTGGGAGCCGAGCTTGCTCGCGATGGCAATCTACAATCCACCACGACTTTCAACTGACAAAAAAAACCCGGAAGCTCACACCGTCCGGGTTTTTGCCACGCCCAACAAACCTACCGATTAAACCGCTCAACCAGCGAATACTGTGTACTGGCCGTCTTCGTCAGCTCCTCACTCAACAACGCCGAGTGCTGAGCCTGTTCAGAAGTCTGATCCGCCAGCAACGAAATATTGCTGATATTACGACTGATCTCCTCAGCCACAGCGCTCTGCTCTTCAGTCGCCGCCGCAATCTGCGTGGTCATATCAGTGATATTCGCCACCGCCTCACTGATCCCCACCAGCGCCTGATCCGCTTCCAGCACCCGCGCAACCCCTTCCTCAGCCTGACGATGCCCGGCCTCCATGGTCTGCACCGCGGTACTGGCCGTCTGCTGAAGCTTGGCAATCAACGCATGAATCTGCCCGGTCGACTCGCTGGTACGTTGCGCCAGTTGACGCACTTCATCCGCCACCACCGCAAAGCCACGACCCATCTCACCGGCGCGCGCCGCTTCAATCGCAGCGTTCAACGCCAATAGGTTCGTCTGGTCAGCGATGCCCTTGATCACATCCACCACACCACCGATCTCGTCACTGTCCTTGGCCAGCTGAGTCACGGTCATACCGGTTTCCCCAACCACTACCGACAAGCGCTGAATGGCATCACGGGTTTCCCCGGCGATATCACGACCACGACCAGTCAGGCGATTGGCTTCCTGCGTCGCATCCGCCGTACGCTGCACGTGGCTGGCGACTTCCTGAGTCGTCGCGGCCATCTGATTAACAGCGGTCGCCACCTGCTCGGTCTCAACCCGTTGACGCTCCAGCCCCGTCGAACTTTTATGCGCCAACGTATCAGACTGCTTCGCCTGCTCGGTCAGATGCTCGGCTGTATCCTGCAAACGAGTCAGGCAGGTTTTCAGACGCGCTTCCTGACTCAGGATCGACATCTCCAGACGCGCCTGAGCCCCACGACTGTCTGTGTACATCTGCGCAATCAACGGATCAGACGTGGTCTGCTCAGCCAGACGCAACAACCGCTTGAGCCCACGCTGCTGCCAGCTCAAGCCCATCAAACCCAGCGGCACCGACAGCGCGGCAGCCAGGGCAAAACCCCATTGGGAGGTGAGCGTCGCGCCAATCATGAAGCTCAACTGGCTGACCAGAATGAACGGCACCCAATCCTGCAGAACCGGCAGCCACTTATCCGTGGAAGGCACCGCCGACTTGCCCTGATTGATACGCTGATACAGCGCCTCGGCACGGCGAATCTGCTCAGCCGTCGGCTTGACCCGCACCGACTCGAAACCCACCACCTGATTGCCGTCGAACACCGGCGTCACATAGGCGTTCACCCAATAGTGATCACCGTTTTGGCAACGGTTCTTGACGATACCCATCCAGGGCTGACCTTGCTTCAGTGTGCCCCACATGTGCGCAAACACCGCCGCTGGTACGTCCGGGTGACGCACCAGGTTATGCGGCGCACGGATCAGATCCTCGCGAGAAAACCCGCTGATCTCGACGAAGGCGTCGTTACAGTAAGTGATCACGCCCTTGGCATCGGTCGTGGAAATCAACCGCTGCTGAGCCGGGAAGGTCCGTTCGCGTTGGGTAATGGGCTGGTTGTTACGCATGGCTTATTCGATCCGTGAGGCTTTGACAGGGTGTCGGCGCTGTTACGGATTTATTGAGTTTTATTTTTCAACCTTGGAATCCAGTTCACAGAAAAACCGGACAAAGCCCTCGCGAAAACCCCAGGCAAAAAAAACCGGGAAAAAACTCCAAGCAAAACCTCCAGGTAAAACCTCCAGCAAGACCTCCAGCAAGACCTCCAGCAAGACCCCAGGCAAAACTCCCTGTGGCGAGGGAGCTTGCTCCCGCTGGACTGCGCAGCAGTCCCAATCCCTCACCTGACTCAAAACCCGTGGGAGCAAGGGTACTGCGGGAGCAAGCAGTACCGTGGGAGCAAGGCTTGCCCGCGATGACGCTAGGCCAGGCACCAAACCTTCATCAGCCTTACACCACTATTCACTCCCCAAACCTCGCGGCCGCAACCGCCGCCGAACCACCTCCAACACATCACACCCATCCCGCAACGGAAGGGCGCAGAGCAAGGCAAAATCACTAAGAATAAAAGACTGACACTCAATCGAGCCGCGCATGGACAGGTTTTCCAGCACTTGGGTAACGGCGTGAATTCGGTAATTGGCTGCGTCGACAAGGACGTCGAGCGGGGCCTGGGTATCGACGAAGAGGGTGGGCATGTCGTCGCAGTTGCTGGTGAGGGGTTTGAAGCGATTTTCGGGATGGGGGGTTGGTTTTATGTAGGGTGGATCGGGATGAAGTATTTTCATGTTTCAGTGGCCTTTTTGGTGAATAAGTTAAAGCTACCAACGGCCTTTCCTACGGGCTTGGGTGGCAGCCGGACGCGGGGGTAGGAAACTGAGGATTCACCAGACTCAGCCACGTCGAAACGTGCCCCGCGCACGGCCGCCGCGAACGATTTTACCGACACGAATTAAGTGTCGAAATCAAACGACAGCGCTGTTACGCGATGAATCCCCAAGGGTTCCTACACCCTGCCACTGCATGTGCAGCGACAACGAAAGACTATCCATGGCGACCACTGCGCACCAGTTCATGCAAACCGCTAAAACTTGAAGGAAATCTCCGACGACTACGTCTCCGAAATTCTTCGGTTGTAGGAATGTCGTCGTGATCTATTCCTGAAATCCGCCAATACGGCGCCGCAGACTGTGCGGTCTGGGGAAACGGAAAGCAGTCAGACAAGGTAGGTGTGGTAAGTAGGAAGATTCGCTGAATAGCGAGAATAAAACGATAGGCGCTGAAAGACCGCAATATCTCCATGCGCACAAAACAACTGTGGGAGCGGGCTTGCTCGCGAAGGCGGTGTGTCAGTCAACACCTAAATCGGCTGACACACCGCATCACAAGCAAGCCCGCTCCCACAGAGGAAACGTCTGAATTATCTGATCAGTTGACGCTTTGCGACACCGCGAACGAGGCCTTCTTGAGCCTCGCACGTTGATAAACACGCCAAACCAAAATAGCCACCATCCCGCACAAAACTCCCGTGGCATTAGCCACCATGTCACCCCAGGATGCAGTGCGCAGCGGCATGAAACTCTGCTCCAGCTCGATCAACATCGAACCCAACAGTGTCCAGAACATCAACCAGATGATCCGAGTGCCGGGGAACGCTAGATAAGCACTCACCGTCAGACAAGCGAACCCGGCCCAGTGATGCAGCTTGTCCTGATTCTCGAACACCTGCGGTACCGGCTCGCCGCGCATTCCGGCGACGCACAGCACCAGCAGGATTACGAAGAATGCCAGTTTGGGCAGGGCGCGCAGTATCCGCTGCTTCATTCTGTAACCTTGTAGAAGTTGTTGTGGAACAGGTCGATATTGCGACGCTCTGTCAGGGAATACAGCGAGTAGCTACGTGCAAGCGCCGCGCCACCGTCTCGAGTCAGCGGAGTCCATGCCAGGTTAGCCCTGCGAGTGGTCGAACTGGCCATCAACTCATCGAACGGAATCGAGAAGTAGATACCCTTGCCGAAACTACCTTCGCCATACTCTTCTTTCGTAGCATTGGTGATTGTCACCCAGCCACCGAACCGCACGCCGTTGGCAAACTCACGGGACAAGTCCAGGGTAGCGCCGTAATCCTTGGCCAAATAACGCCCAACGCTGAGCGCGCCCAAAATGTCCTGGAACGAACTGCGGTAATAAAGCGTGGCATTGCCGGTGATCGTACTGTAGTCACGCAGGCCAAGCCCTTGATCGAAATCACGTTGCTTGACCCAGTTCATGTCTACACCAACAGCCCAGCGCTCGCCCATCGGACGATACAGCGCTTCACCGCCGACACCAGCGAACATTGACTCCAGATAGCCGCCGTAAACCATGCCGTAGAGGTCTTCATCCAGCTGTTTAACTTTGTTCAACTGGAAAGTCGGCATCGTGACTTCCGACGTCGTCATGTACTGACGCAAGTCGGTCCGTACACGCGGCAGGCCGCTGGGTGCGTCGTACTTGAACTTGTCAAAGTTGTTGATCAGGTTCGCGCTCAGCAAACCGCTCCACCACAAATCAGGCTGGAAGCGATACTCGGCGCTCAGGTCCGCACTGAATTGGTAAAGCAGGAATCCATCTGGACCACCGACGTTCTGTTTGTACCCCAGGCCCAGGCCGTAGGTGAACTTGTCCGGTGTCTTCGCGTACAGGGTTTTCTCCTGATGCGGCACGGGAACATTCTGCTCGGTCACGCGACGCAGGTCTTCCAGCGGCCGATCCTCTTGGATCACTTCACGGAACGTATCCCGTGGCAAGCTGACTTCCTGGACTGGCAGGCTGTAGCGAGTGTCTACCATCGTGAACCAGTTGATCTCGTCGTTGACACTGTTGTCGAGGATACGAGATGCACGGCCCGCAGCTTTCGGCGTGTGGAAGTAGCGGCCTTGTTCGCCGTAGACGATCAACTCGGAATCGCGCTGGGTAATTTTCGATACGGTGTAGCCCGCGTTGTTCTGCAAACGCTTGGCGACGCCGGCCCACTGAACGTCCGTTGGAGCGGTTGTCGGTTTGACGTCCGGCACGGGTTCGGGTTTTGGGTCGAAGCTTTTGGTTGGTGCTTTGCGGGTGGAGAAGTTTGTGTGCAGGGTGATGCCGAACATGGCGGTGTTGCCGCGTTCCCAGGCTGCGTGGAGGTCTACCCAGTCATTGGCTTTGAAGACGAAGCCTAGGTTGATAGGGGAATCCTGGATCTGGTTGTTGTTCTGGGGCTCGTGTTGGTAGTCGTTACCTTCGTATTCGAGCTTTATGGACAGAGGGTCCCATGGTGTCTGGTAGTTCACGCCGCCAAAGAACGATGGGGAGCCACGGAAGTAGCTGTTACCGTTAAAGTTACCCGCTTGGGTGCCTGAATCTGGTCGTGTGTCGAATTTGTCATCCAGCCAGCCCAACGGGTTATCCATATCGCCACGGTTACCGATATAGCCCCAAGCTAAGCCCAAGCTCAGATCGAAATTACCCATGCGTTTGTTGCCAACAAAATATTCGCTGGAGAACAGACCAGTACCACCCACGTCACGCGCACCTAGCGCAACTTGTGGTATCCAGTGGCTTTCCTCAAGCAGACGCACTTTGGCGTCGATCGCCTTATCCTTGTAACTCTGGCTACCACTCAGGGATTCAGGACCGTAATCCCGGTTACTAATCGAGGTGTAGCGAAACGACCCTTCAAGCCAATCGAAAGGCTGGAACGACACACTGTAACGACTGTAGGGGTCAGTGCGGCTGGCTGTCAGAGATAACTCGCCGGCTGGCGCCATTCGCGCGGTGGGTGTTTGCAACAGACCTACACCACCAAAATCGCTCTGCGTATATCGCGGTTCGGCTACTGCCCAAGTACTACAGCCGAGCAATAAGCAAGGAATCAAGTGATACTTCATGGCTTCACCTCCAGCAGTGGCTGGGTGGCGATGAAGGCAGCCAGTTCGGTATTCAGATCAGGCGTAGGATCGCCCTTCGCAGTGCTGTGCACAGGGACATAGATGCGTGCACCAGGGGCTGGCGGTACAGACTTGATTTCATTCCAAAGCGCAATGCCTTCCTGGAAAACACGGCCATCCGGCTGGATAACGAAGAGCACATCATTGTCGGCGCCAGCATCACGTGGGCAGTTTTTCAGATAGCTGATTGCCGGCTGCAATGCCCGGTACGGAAGATCGCATTCGCCTTGTACCGCCCCCACGACTCGTACCGTAGTAGGACGAGGAGGGTAGAGCAGTACATCGCCATTGCTCAGGTAGGGATTGTCCCTACGGTTCAATTCGACCTGCACGGGATCAAGTTGAGCAACCCTGCGTCCGGTAACCGGCATCGCTTGCACCTTGGCGATCAAGCGTTCAGCCAGTTCAGCCAACTCGATTTCGTCATCTTGCAATGCATTGCTTTTAACAGTCGCGAGATCGAAGAGCACGCCCAACTTCAGTCGCTCTTGCGCGTTGCGCAATGGAGTATGCAACCACGCAGCGCCGAGCAGATAAGCCTTAGGGCTCACTTGAGCTGGTAGTAAAACGTCATGCAAGCGAGTCCCTTCCTGGAACGAGTAGCGCCCAGGTTTGGCGGCATCGCCCTGCACGGTGACCAGCGAGTCAGCATTTACGGCAAAAGTCATGAGCAGGCTGCAGCAAAGCAGCCAGGAGGAACGAGGAATCATTGCACTACCGGCTTATTCGGGCGCACTTGAACAATGCGTAGGGGCAATTCGGGGGTCAGATGTTGCACGCTGGCCATGATGAAGCCGTCGGCAGGGTCAACCCAGTACTGGTTCAGCTCAGTGAAGCCGAGACCTTCCATCGCGATGTCCTCGTCAACGCGCAGTAACTCAACGTCGCGGTCGAGGATATGCACGGTTTCCAGGCCTTTTTTCTCAAAGCGACTGGTGAGCGTCACACCCATGCGATAACCCTCTACAAAGTCCACCTGGCGGCGGGTCTGCAGGCCATCGACAACGCGGTGCAAGCCCGTTTTGAACGGTGATTCACCCTCAAAACGAGTGCCATCGAGGTTGCTGTTGAAGCCAACGCTGCGAATGGCTAGGCCATCTTCAAGCATCAGGATCTGACGAGTCGAAGCCATCCAGAAACCAACACCATCCTGCTGACGCACCAATGCCATAACGGCTTCACCGGTAGGTGCCGAAATGGTGATCTGGTAGTACGGCGTTGCATCCACCTGTTGGCGGGTCAGTTCGAGGGGCTTAGGACCTTCGAAAGCGGCCTTGAGCGTATCCATGGACGCGGTCATCAGCGGGTTGCAGGCGCTCACCAGCAAGGAGGCCACCGATAGGGCGGCCAGTCGCAAAAATTTCACAAGACTTCCAATTCTTAGTTGTTGCTGCCCATGTCATCTTGAATTGCGACACCCGTGCGCAATAGGCTGGCCGAGGGGAATACCTGGCTGATAAAGCGGTTCCACCGGGTGACATCTGCAGGACCAACGTAAACCACATCCTGCGGTTGCAGCTTGAAGTGCTGAGCGAGGGCAAAGGCAGAGGGCGACTTGATGTCAATCTGGAACACCTTAACAGGCTCATCAGCTAAATTTTCTACCCCTCGGATAACATAAACCTCCTTACCGCTAGAGGTTTCTTGGCGTAGGCCGCCAACGCTGCCGAGCGCGTCGGTAAGGTTCATGTTGCTGCCCTTGAAGGTAAGGGCGCGCGCCGCGGTAACCTCACCTAACACATAGACCTTCTTTTGGTCGTTATAGGGTAGGTGCAGCTGATCGCCGTCTTTGAGGAAAAGGTTGTGCAGCTTCGAGTCCTTGCGATTGAGCGAATCGAGATCGATTACGTATTCACGACCGTCACGCTTGAGCACCAACCCGGAAATATCAGCAGTCTCCGGCGACACTACTCCTTGGCCAATTGCCTCCAACAGGCTTAGGGGTGTGTTAGTGATAGGAAACTGGCCGGGCTTGACGAAAGCACCGGAAAGAATAACTTTCTGACTGACAAAACGCACGATGCTGACATCCACTTGCGGCTCGGCGATCACCTTGGTAAGACGTGAAGCAATCGTCGAACGTAAATTTTCAATCGTTTTGCCACCGGCTTCAATCGTTCCCACATAGGGATAGAAGAGGCTGCCGTCGGGGCGAACCATGCGCCCATTTGCTTCGATCGGTTGTTGTCCACCTGACGGAGCGGTTAGCTCTGGGTGATCCCAGACCGTAATATAGATCAAATCACCAGGACCGATTTTGTACTCGAGTGGCTGGTAGTTAAGTAGCTCCGGCGCTACAAAGCTCGACCGGTTGGCTGCTGCCTCAATGGCTACAAGTTTGGGTGTTATGGGCACTAGCTCGATTCGGCTGCTCTCCGGTGAGCCTTCACGTACCAGATTGCCCGTGTCCATGTGCTGACCAGGGGAAAATATGCAGCCTTGCAGGGTCAGGCCAACCAGCATGGCCAAAGGAAGCGCGCGATTCATTGTCGAAATTGCTCGAGGGGAATATGCAAAACAAAACCTCCCAGCAAGCTGGGAGGTTAGCGTATCGAACTTTAAAGCGAGGAGGTGTTACCGAGTGGTGCCGGTAGTACCGGTGGTGCCAGTAGTGCCGGTTGAACCTGGGGTGCCATCATTACCACCACCGCCACCGCTGTTGGAAGCTGCGATCCCTACAGCGACAAGGCCCGCGCCAACAGCTAGACCGGTGCCAACTGTTACGCCACCTGCGATAGGCGTCGACAAAGACAGATCAGAAGCTGCGCCGGGCGCGGCAGGCTTCGCAGGAGGCGTTTCAGCAGCCATCAATGGCAGGCTGATGGAAGTAACGAGGGCTAGTGCCATTAGTTTTTTCATGTTCGTGCTCCTTGAAAGGATAGTCCTTGAGGGTCTTTGGGCTAAGGGTATTTCAGTAAGTGTCTGGGATGCAAGCAGAACTATTGATTCAGAGGTTTTAGCAATATTTTTCAGTTTGTTCACCTCGCTATCGTTGAATGGAAAGACCCCGTGTGGGGCGAGCCTTGTAATCATGCTTAGAATGTAAAGCAGGCACGGTGATGTAGAAGGAAGCTCTCCGTAAAGATGCGCTCCTCAACAGCAGTTTTTTCGCGGGACGCTGATAATCGGTTGCACAGCCGGTTTTGCAGGAGTAAGAGGCGTATTACGCTCAAACAGTCTTCTCTACGACCAGCTCCACCAGTATCTCTGTCAAGTCCTGGATCTAGGACGATTGCGATATCCTTTGCGTTTCCCGCGACTTCGAGCAGTCCATGACCGATCCAACTGACTTATTTGCGCCTGTAGGATAGTGAGCTGAGCTTGCGCCTCAGACCAGCGGTAGCTTGCAAATCAGTCCACGCTCATGTCCTTGGCGGATAATCTGTAAAGAAAATTCTTATTAGGTGCAGTCCCCAGCTCCGCTGGAGTGATAAATGCCCCAATTCAACTAATGCATATCGCGATAGCGCGTTGCCAGTATTCACTAAGCGCGGGCGATGCTTGCAGCTGAAGTAGGTCTACGCTGCTGTTCGGCTACCCCTCCAACTGATCGCGTTCACAAGCCAGTCGCAGCATAATTTTGACAAAGTTGCTAACTCCTGCCGAAAAGACTCAACTGGTACGCAGGATAAAATAGCGACGGTGTTCAGCCACCCCTAACTCTCCCTCCAGCTTGTTCGCCCTGCACGCCCCAAGACCGGTGGGTAGCACTGCCTAAAAGGTTCACGGGTCAAAAGCGGCGGGTGGCTTCAAGCGAGTTTTAGGTGCCGACAATATTGGTTTTGAGGAAATCCGGCGGACCATCAATCTAGCGATCGACATGAGACTCGGCTGCCAAGTGCATCGCATCAATGAGCTAAAAATTTTAAAATAAAACATTGAGCTCATTGCTGTCGCAAATATTTAACAGGTGAAAACTATAATCTCTTACCAATAGACGTAATGGATTCGAGGTTGCCGGATTAAGGCAGCTAATCATGATTAGTCCTTGATGCGATGTGTTCTGGATCAGGTGACGAACGAAGGACGAGCCGATAAAATCCGTGGCACGGGTAACTATAATGCGATCATCATATCTACGCGTGGGGGCTATCCCAATAACGTTTATACATTCCAAGCTTTTTTTTCAGTCCATTAGAAAGCGCCCGCTCTTTCTGCCCCAATTTATACGCAATCAACTTACAGGCGTTCCGCAGGATGGCGGACGGCCACAGGAGGACCCTAGAAGTTCCCAGAAAACTCAATTCGGATTTTACATAGCGAATGCCTTCGCCACCGGCTCCACCGAAAGTTTCCCGGATCCAAGGCTCACGAGCGTGAAAGACGCCCATATCGAAATAACGTCGAAACTCTTCCGAAATGGTGTAGTTGTGAGAGTGGCGGCAACTAGCGTTGCCTTCATAAGCTACTTTCCAGCCTGCCTGTAACATTTTTGCCGCTGCGTACATATCTTCAGCAAAAATCACATGACTAGGGAAGCCGCCGATCTCAATCAATGCCTCACGACGATAAGCGGCGAACGAGTTTGACATGAATGCTGTTTTTATACCCAGTTCGTGGCTGTCTGCTAAGACCTTTATTCGAGAGCTTTCTGGATAATTGAAAGCACGGGCGTGTTGCGCCAAAGCATTAGCGTCCAAGTGTGGAAGTTGCCTGCCGCACACAGCTGCAACTTTCGCTTCGGCAAAAGGCGAAACTATTTTAGTGATAGCAAGTGGGTCTTCCAGATAAGCATCTTGGGTCAGAAATACATAGATGTCATACTCTGGATTGCGTTCAATCATCAGCTGGCGAGTGCCACCATGATTAAATTCACTGCCAAGTATGCTCAGGACGTTGCTACAACGCGAGCGGGCCAACTCGGCAGTACCGTCGCTGGAACTGGAGTCGACTATGAACAGTTCGAAGATCTCCGTTTGTTTTTGCAGCGAATCGAGTAGGCGTTGCAGATCATTTTTACCATTGAAGGTAGGAATGACGCAGGCGACTTTGAGTGTAGTCATAGTGTTTGTGATCCTTCAAGCCCACTCTTCGGGGCATTCCTTTTTCCAGTCGGCAAAGGCGCTTTCCAGATTATATTGATAGGGATAGGCGTTTTCCACCAGCCACTCAGGCTGGATATTGTTGGAGCGAACTAGTTTGCGAATCCTTACCGGGCTAAATGGATGCCTAATTCTTAGAGTACGTGCCAATAGATCAATGCCATAGGCCGCTGTCAACAAAAGAGGGTAGGGAATACCCGGGATGCGACGACTTACATTTGCAACGCTACAGACAGTATCAACATACTCTTTGATCGAAGGCCCGGGGTTCATTGACATATTGAAAAGACTTACGCGTTCATCAGTTTGATTCTGACGCTCAAGTACCCAAAGCATGGCATTGCATAATTCTTTGACATATATGCCAGCCTTGCGGGTATTCTGGTTGCCCATATAGAAGAAATAGCGATGCAATACCGCTTTGATTAAGCGCGATACGTTACCGCCCTCACCTGGGCCGAATACGACGCCCGGGCGAACGATCACTAACTGGCGTGTCGCCGCGTCTCGTGCTTGCCATATCTGATGGATCTTCTCGGCTGCGAATTTAGAACCGCCATATGCTGTTAGCGGCACCGGCAGTGATCGCTCTGTCCTTATATCTTCACTCGGGCCGTAAGGCGATATTGAGCTGGTGAAGATTAGGCGCGCGCAGCCGACTCTTTCAGACCAAGCGCAAACATTTTCCGCTCCTAGAATGTTTGTTTGGTAATACTCGAAATCCTCGTGTCCAGGTTCTCGATGAACTGCTGCAAAGTTGGCGATTAGTACGACTTCTTCGTCAGGAGTCCACAAAATCGGCTCACGGACATCACCAATGACAACCTCGATGCGAGGGTCAGACGATATGAGGTTTTTTCTAAAAATGCTTGATTTGCTGTCTATAGGCTCTAAGTCGAATAGGTAGATCTTCTTGATTAGCGGGTTGTCCAAAAGGACCTTTGCAAAAAAACTTCCTATAAAGCCCGTACCACCAAAAATAGTGACACAACTCATTTTGAAATTCCTTTAATTGGTTGCGAGTTTTTTTCGTTTGATAAGAGCAAAATGAACAATAGGACCACAAAGAAGTAGAATTTGTTGTGCGCACTATAGAACATTATGGATATGAAGAATGGGGCGCCAAAGAGCAATAGTTCATAGTTTTTTCGGCGAATATTCTTCACCACTATAGATATTATAATTGCGATATACACCACGAGTGCTGGGAATGGTGCCTCGACTAAAACTGCTGCGTGTGTTGAGTGAATCGGCGCTGTAGAGTTGCGCGCGTTATCGATGAATGCTGGATCTATGGATGCTAAATTAGAGTAATCTATATCTGACCGAATCAGTATGTCTGCAAATGATCCTGGTGAAACTCCAAACAAAAAATTTGGAATTGAGTCAAATTTTAATATTGTCGCATATTTTAAAAGCAGGATGTGTGCGGATGTTGAATCGCTCGATGATACCGTCGAGGTTGAGTCAATCCTTTCCAGTAATTGGATTTTTTCGCTATTTTTGTATATGTAATTTACAGCGATAATTGTGCTCGTTAGAAGCATTAAGGTGAGCAATACTTTTTTTAATAATGAGCCTTCTTTAATTATCTGCATGACCGCGATTACTAAAAGGAACGGAATAAATACTGCCACTAGTCGAGACACTGAAAAAAAACAAAGAATAATTAGCAATGAAGAAATTAAATATCTTGAAGCGCCTAGATAGTGAAGTGATAAGAAAGATAGAAAGCAGATGTAAATCGATGCGTGTGATTTGTCGTCAAATGTGAAACTTGTTCGGGGTAAACCATTTTTAAAATCTAATGCTGCTGAAAGAGTGAGTATTGAAATTGATACAAGTATCGAAATAAGAATGCATTTTTTTAGGGCTGCTTGCGATGAGTATCGCTGCAGCCCATCAGCCATAAGGAAAAAGAAAACTAGTCCAGTGATAATATGAAGTGTCACAAATATTTTACCTTGATATCCATACTCAACGGCAACATAGATGTGCGATACGACGGCGCAAGTGATCACAAATAGTATTGTTTTTATCAGAGTGCGGCTGAATCTAGGATTTACGAATATTAATGAAGTAGTGGTTAGTAGTTGAATGACATTAGAGATGGATAATTTTCCGAGACCATCGATAGATTCTGTAAAAAGAGCGCCTATAATTGATAGTGACAAAAGCGTGAGTATTATAAATTGTTTGTTTGATTTGCTGGCGGTTGAGTAGGTCATTATTTCGGCTAGATGGGTTGTTATAAGAAAGTGTTTTTTATTTTTAATATTATGCTTCTTGGTATCATTGCTGCTAGTAACATAGCAGAAAAATGGAGTGTTGGGATTTCATGCCGACTTGAAATAAGAGTTTTTAGCCCGCGCGTGTTGTAACCTAATATTTTGTGCGCAAAAAATATTTTTTTATTTATCCTGAGCAAGGCGGATTTATTTTTTAAAAGTTTTTCAATGTGTTTTTGTTTTATAATATTAAGGGCGGTTAGTCGAGCAGAGTGGTTTCGCGATATCGAGTCAGCAAGATCTAGGGAGTCTATAAGAGGTTCGACAAATCCGTAGAATTTACCCAGCTCGGTGAGCCGAATGAATAGTTCCCAATCCTGAAAGCGTGGAAGATTTTCATCGAATCCTCCGATTTTTTTCAAGAATTCTATTCTGACAACGCTTGTTGGCGTGTCTATAAAATTGTCCTGCAAGATTTTTTCTGCTGCGCTTTCGGGAGTTGGTATTTCGTCAGGAAGAACTTTTGAACCAATCGCTGATATTTTTACAAAGCGTGAATAGCATCCAATGTAAGTGTCATCTTTTTCAAGAAGTTTGATTTGTTGCTGGATTTTTCCTTCGTGCCACGTGGTGTCGCTGTCTATAAAAGCTACATATTTTCCTCTGGCATTTGCAATGCCTGTATTTCTTGCCTTGCCTCCGCCGGAGTTTGTAAGTAATCGAATATACTGAATTTTTTGATTGTCGATTTTTTGTATCAGAGCCTCTGTATTATCTGACGAAGCGTCATCGACAATTATAATTTCATATGAGTATTCTGTTATTTGAGACAGTATGCTGTCAATCGTTGTTCTCAAATATGCAGATCTGTTATATGTGGGTAGGATAATGCTTATCAGTGGGTTGGACATGGAATGTTAGATTCTCTGGGGCATGGCAAGAGGCAATAGTCTTAAAATGGCGTTCCTGCCCTTTGGGGCAGTGGGCGCGTTTTCGAGTATTGTGTTAACTAAATTATTTGCTTTTTTGCATTGTTTAGCTAAATACTTTATTAAGACTCTGTTGAGGATGTGGGGAGAGCCGAATTATATTTCGACTCTCCCCTGATCGCTACTAGCTATTTTTTAGTTCCGAAAATACAGTGCGCCACATGTCTTCTGTCTGGCCCTTCAATATTTCAGACTTTTCTTGAATAGTTCTCTGTATAGTTTTATTTGTCTCTGGGTTAATTATTAGGTCGAGTTGATTTTGCGTTACTGAGTCCTCGGCAAGCATATCAACTATGCCTTCAGGGAAACCATAGTCTTCGAAAAGCATCTGATATTTATGACTCCACCCGGTCGCTAGAGATGGGACACCCTGAGAAAGGGCGCTGACTAAACCATGAAACCGGCTGCCGAGAGTGCCACTGCAAACACTGAGGATTCCTTTTATCTTCACCGGATTGTCCTCGGAGATAATAGGTACCCCCCCGACAGCTTTCGATATTTTTTCAGCAATGGCGAGGTCGTCGGCACCTTCATGTATCAATATGAATGGTTTTGCCCCTTTCTGAATTAGATAACGTGTGCATTTTATTAGAAAGGGTAGATAAGCCTCGCTAATTTCTTTGCTCGTTTTATCGATCATTCGACAATTTGGGACTATACAAAAACGATTATTTTGTCTGTCGAAATTTTCTGGGATCTCACCTTTAACGATGTTCGTAAAATCTGGAGATTGTATTATTTTTTTGCTTTCGCCTACCAATTTTGTAAGGTGATTGTATGAAATTCGCTCGCGGGGGAAGATTAAATCTATATTCTGAATAGCTTTTGTTATTGTTTTTTGGTTTTCTAGATTATCAAATGGGCCGAGAGCCTGGGGAAGTAAGATTACCTTCGTACCATTTTTCTTCCACCTCTTAGATGAGTGGGCAAGTTCGGCAGCTTGTTTAGTACCCCATTGGTCACTGTACTGGAAACCGGCGGCATCCAATACGATGTCGATATCCCTGTCCAAGATAATGCCGTACATATTTCGTAAGCGTTTTGGTATTAGTGCGGCAATATCTCCCCATTGAATACCTAGAAACCAGAGCCAAGCTTTTGGATAGAAGCCCAAAGAAGTCATTTTTTGAAAGTGCACTGATCCGCCGCGGGGTTCAGGTGCCATTACATAGGTAGCATCAGGGTATGCCTCTTTTACTTTTTGTAAAACTGCGTGCAGCATTAGTTCTGCACCCTTATTAACGAATCCGGCTTTCCTAATTTCGATGATCATTGCGATACCAAGGTTCAGATGATTTTGATAAATTCTTGTTCGGTCTTCTTTTGTGAGTATGGTATACCGCCGTCGGGGTCAGGGTATCCTACTGCGAGTAGCATGATGGGCCTCTCGCTATAAGAAAGACTTAGCTTGTCGGATAGCATTCGTTCACGTTCTTCAATATCTGGCCAGTTTATTGGGCAAGTGGATAAGCCTAAAGTCTCGAGCGCAAGCATGAGTTGCATGGCTGCCAATGATCCGTCTATATAGATTACGTGGCGGTCACGCTCCGCCGGATATGCGCTAAGATCACCAACGATGGCGATAGTGCAGGGGATGTTTCTCGAAAATCCGGACGTCCCCATTGCGCAACTTGCAATTTCTACGGCCCTACTTGGGGTATTGGCTACGTGAAAGTTAAACGGCTGACGATTACATGCAGATGGCGCAAGGCTGGCTGCTCTTACCGCCTGCTCTATTAAGTCCTCACTCACGGATTTGTCTAGGAACCACCGGACGGATCTCCTTCGCTTGAACAATGTTAATAGTTGGTTGTAATCAACTGGGCACTCAGGAAGTTTATCGTGAGAATATGGAACATATCTGTTCGTATTGCTCTCTTTTCGTATCTCTGAAAATATGCTTTCAACTGCGGCTAGACGTGGCGTGGTATCGACGGCTGAGAAGTAGTCAGTCAGTACATCGTTTGCCCATTTATGCTCAGCGGAGAAATTCGAACAGTTTTTTAGATTGTTGGCGTAGCAGCTGACTGTTTCGCCGATGTAGTTTTCGGCAAACACTTTTCGACGAGGGCGCATTATCAAACCCTTCTCCAAGCGATGAATGTTCCTCCGCAGAAGCGCGTTGGTTTCCCCTTTGTTTCGTAGAGCGTGATTATATTTGATTCTACCAAGCAATACCGCGCGATGCTCACGATGAAACTTTGAACTGAAAAAACAATAATAAATGGATGCGAGAAATCCTGATCTTGAAAAGAAGCTTGCCAATACTAAGTCTGTATTGTAATACGCATCCCTCGCCTTTGACTTCATGTTGGGTGAAAGTTTGTTAGCAATTTTTTTGATTAGGCTCATTTTCTTCTCGCGTACGCAAGTGGATAGCGCAGTGGGCTTAATATAGACTTAGTCATCATGTAGAATATAGGGCGTGTCTTTTTGTGGAAAAACAAAGCGCCATACGATGCTATCGAATACGACAGCAATGTCGCTACAGCCGCGCCCTCCCCACCGTATTTGGGTATCAGTAATAGATTGAGAAGTATATTGGCCAGAGCTCCCAGACCTTGGGTAATTAGCGAAAACATCAAAGCATTTTCTATTAGTATCCAACGGCTAAATAGGGCTCTCATAAATATGAATATACCTGCCCATATGTGAATTGAAAGGATTGGCGCTGCCTCAATATAGCTATCACCAAAGAACGCGCTTATTAGAGGCTGTGCTATCAGAGATACAGCAATTGAAACAGCTAGAGCAAGAATGAACAGGAAATCAAAGATTTGCTGGAGCCTATCGTTAAATAGTTTATTGTTGGCTGCATGTAACTCAATTAGCTTCGGGAAGAAAGAAGCTACGATTGCCGTTGGTACAAAGTACCATGCCTCGGAGAGCTGAGCCGCTACTGAGTAAACTCCTACTTCTTCCGCCCCGACAAGCCATTTGAGCATTACTTGATCTATTTTTATGTAGATAACAGCAAAAATGGAGCCCAAGTATATTATCCATCCTTGCTTAAGTAGTTCTCCCGCCCTTGTCAAGCTGGCTTTCCATTCTAGAATCGAATGTCTAGTTGCATAGCGGTACAAAACTATTAGAAAAACTGCTCCTAAGGCTGCCTGAATCATATGCGCGAAAGCGAAATACATGAGTCCTGCACCAGTTGCAACTAAGGCCACTTTTAAGGCTGCACTTAATAATGTGGCGCATGAGCGAGCGATTGCGGTGTGTTTGGCCTGGACCTGGGCCTGAAACCAGTAGTCAATCACGTCGAATGGTTGGAATAATACTGCAGAAGAAACTACTAAAAGAATCCAGAACTCAAGACTGCTAGAATTTTCAAAAATGAGCGCATATCCTGCAATCAGGATAAATCCTGCTGCCATTCCTGCGGCTTTTAGAAGTAAGCTTGTGCCCAGTGTCTCTAGTTTCGTCGCGGGGAATTTTACGACTTCGCGTACGACTAACCCCGCAAGCCCCATGTGGCCAGCAGAAGCAAAGATTGCAGTCAAGGAAATGGCATAGGAAAGAATGCCAAACTGTTCAGGGCCAAGATAGCGTGCCAACAAAACGGTAGTCAAAAAACCGGTGCCTATCGTTATTAAGCGCTCCCCCATTATCCACGATGTGTTAAGCAGGTACTTTTTGATTTTTCTATAAATATTTATCATTAAAACTGGGCCACTTCGGTATATGAGCAATGCACGCGATTGACGGAAATTCAGTTCCTCGATGCAACACTTATCGAACACTTATTTTTAATGTCACGAAAGTCTGGTTTAGATATCGGGTCAGGTAGCATCTTGATATTGAGCGGCGGTGGATTCACTTATATAAATCCGGGGCGTCATAAACAATTACACCGATGTGACTAAATCAGTCTGTTTCAAATAGGTCTCGTGTGTATACTTTATCAGCTACGTCGCGAATTTTATCTGAAAGTCGATTTGCAACTATAATATCGCTAGTTGCCTTGAACTCCGCTAAGTCGCGGATGACTCGTGAATTATAGAACCTATCTTCCTTTAGCTCAGGTTCATACAATATTACTTCTATTCCTTTGGCCTTAATGCGTTTCATTACGCCTTGAATTGATGATGCACGAAAATTATCAGATCCAGCTTTCATAGTTAGGCGGTAAATACCTACAATGCCCGGTTTTTTGGCGATAATGGATTCGGCTATGAAGTCTTTCCGTGTGCGATTCGCTTCAACGATGGCGCTCATCAAATTACTAGGCACATTTTGATAATTTGCTAGTAATTGTTTAGTATCTTTTGGAAGGCAGTAACCTCCATACCCAAAGCTAGGATTGTTGTAGTGGCTACCGATGCGCGGATCGAGACTGACCCCTTCGATTATCTGGCGGGTATCTAGACCATGCGTTTCAGCGTAGGTATCCAGCTCGTTGAAGTAGGCTACTCGCATAGCCAAGTAAGTATTTGCGAATAACTTAATGGCTTCGGCTTCAGTGCTTCCCGTGAACAGAGTGGGAATATTCTGCTTGATTGCTCCCTGTTGCAGCAGGCCCGCGAATTTCGCAGCACGTTCAGAGCGTTCGCCTATGACTATCCGCGAGGGATGCAGGTTGTCGTGAAGCGCCTTACCTTCGCGAAGGAACTCTGGCGAAAAAATGATATTTCCGGTGTTGTATTTCGCGCGCACTCCTTCAGTATAGCCGACCGGCACTGTGGATTTAATTATCATCACGGCAGTTGGGTTGATCGCTAATACATCCTCGATCACCGCCTCGACGCTGCTAGTGTTGAAAAAATTGGTCAGCGGATCGTAGTCAGTGGGGGTGGCTATGATCACGAAATCTGCATTGCAGAAGGCCTCCCGTTTGTCCAGAGTCGCTCGCAAATCGAGTGGTTTCTCGGCAAGGTAGCGTTCTATCTCACTGTCCTCGATGGTCGATTGACGATCATTGATCATGTCTACTTTGGATTGGACGATGTCTAGTGCGATGACTTTGTTATGTTGCGCGAGTAGTATTGCATTAGAGAGACCGACGTAACCGGTGCCAGCGATAGTGATGTTGATCTTCATGGGCTTCCTTGGCCTTCCGTTTATGTGACAGGAACTGTTTTTCGCGAGTCCTGGATTTTAATATATATCTTTAGAAAGTAGCGTGAATGGTGTCTTGAGAAGGATTTTGATATCCAACCAAAACGACCAATTATTAATGTAAGCCAAGTCGAGCTCAACGCGTTTTTCCATCTTGTCGATTGTCTCTGTCTCGCCCCTGAAGCCACTGATCTGTGCTAAACCGGTAATCCCGGGCTTAATCCTATGGCGAGCCATGTAGGCGTCAATCTTGCCGGTGTAGTAGTCATTATGGGCCAGAGCGTGGGGGCGAGGACCGACCAATGACATATGGCCCTGCAGGGCGTTAAAGAGTTGTGGCAGTTCATCGATCGAAGTACGACGGATAAATTGGCCTACGCGGGTTATACGTGGGTCTTCGCGACTAGCCTGTTTGACATACTTATCGTCGTGCAAGCGCATGGAGCGGAACTTCCAAACCTTGATGATCTTCCCGTTCCAGCCATGGCGCTTCTGCTTAAAAAGTACTGGGCCGGGTGATGAACACTTCACTGCGACTGCCGTCGCCAGTAGCAACGGGCTTAGCAGGATGATGGCCACCAGTGCGATAGTACGATCCAACACGGCCTTTGAGAGCGCTGCGGTAGGGTAGGACGTTAAAGGGCTTTCGTTGAGATGGATAGCCGGTAGCCCTTCTATTTCTGATACCGAATGGTTAAGTAATATCAAACTGCGCAGGTCGGGAATCCAAATAACGTCGACGCTAGAATCCAGTAAATCGATGTAGAGCTCTTCGATTTTTTCTGCTTCGGTCAGGGGGAGAGCTATATAAAGCCGACGTATACGGTGTGTAGCTATCAGGTCACGTAGGTGCGCGAGACTGCCTAGAATAGGGTATGCAGTTCCGTTTAGTAACGGGAGGTCATCCGCAGCTACCAGGCCTATTAGGGGTTCGTTTTTTTGACAAGTTAGTTTGTACGCGAGGTCTAGTGCGAGTTCGCCGGAGCCGATGATCAGTGATTTGCGGCTTGCCTGAATTCTCTGTTGATAGCGTCGCGAGAGGTTGTGGAGTGGTATATACAAGCAGGCTTGTAGCGCGAACCCTGCTACAGCTAGGATAATCATCACTTCACGGGAGAATAGCTCACTGGTCTTGGTGATATAAGCCACGATTGTTAGGCCACAAAGCAACGCAAACCAGCCCGCGAGCAGTCGTCCAAGCCCTGCGAGATAACCATGCTGCTTGTGATAAACCTGCATCATGGAGTATGCCGGTACCGATCCCAGCAGCATGAAAACGGCGAGCATGCGATATTGCGTATCGACTTCCCCAGTTTTTATCACAGCTAGTGCGCATAGCAGAAGGATGAGTATTGTGATGGCCGCTAGCCATTGAGCCCAGAAAGTGAGACTGCTGCCCGCTGGCAGAGTGTTGCTACGCTTGCGAATCAAGATAATTTCCCTTGCGTTGAAATGGGCTTAGCCATCCAGACTGCACCCGTCGCTGGAGAGGTAACAAACTCTTCCAGCTGAAGTCACTGTTTGGCCTGAGGCACAAACCGGTCGTTGTCGTAGAGCCCCTTATTTGAGGAGGGGCGCCTTGCCTTGGCGAGTTCAAGGTTTTGGGCACGCTACCGCCCCAGGATTTAACGTTGGTTTCCTGAGAACGTGCGCCGTGGATGCGAAGTAAGCCGCATGCGCAAGCGCTGGCAGTGATGAGGGCGAGGATTAATCAGGCAGGCCGAGTCTGGGCTCGGTTAATGGCAAGCAGAGGAGATGAGTCTGTCCTTGACTGCTGCACAACGTGAGGTCTGTGCAATGGCATCCTGCCGGAGTGAGTATTTACCCTCAGCCGACGGCGCATTCTACTGATTTGGTGGGAAAAGTGAAGGGTAATACAGTTTTGTGTGAAAGATCCTACAGGCAAAACTGTATGTTTGAGCGGTGGATCACAAGGGTCGTATCTGGACTGACCGGCGAGTATTCGATTTGGGTGTGAGAATTATTGTTTTTGGTGAGGCGTTTGTAGGGGGTGCATGGGTTAGGGGATTTCGAGGCATGTTTGGTGAGTGGTGGTGCGGGTGTTGCGGGTGATGAGGGGTGTTGCTGGAGGAGTTGAAATCAAAAGATAGCAGCCTTCGGCAGCTCCTACAGGGAGGGTAGTGGCGTTAACGGAGCTTGGGGTTGTTTTTGTTTTTATAGAGGGTGGTGTCAGGTTTTTTCTATTGCGCTGATTGGGACGCTAAGGGTGTGTTCGCGGTGGAGGAGCTGCAGGAGAATCACGATGCGTTCGGAGCCATCATGGGAGAGGAATATGGCCTCGAGTTCTTTATAGCTGCCGCTGGTGATGCGCACTTGGTCACCGGGCTGAAGTGCAATAGAGGTTTCAACAGAGTCAGCGAGTTGATTTTGAATTCGTTTTTGGAGTTGTTCGATGAGTCCATCAGCTACCGCGATCGGCTGTTTTCCGAACGTTACCAACTGGTTGACTCCGCGAGTTGAGCGAATGGGGTGCCAGTTGTCGTTGAGTTGGTCGAGCTGTATGAACAGATAGCCAGGGAATAATGATTCCACTGAAGTGGTGCGTCGCCCGCGCTGGATACGTTCTACGTGCTGAGTTGGACGGTAGCATTTGAAGGCTTGGCGCGTCAGGTTTTCCTCGGCGCGTGAGTCTTGCCGAGGCTTGCACTGAATCAGATACCAGCGGGGTGGCGGGTGCTGAGGATGCATGCGGAATGTTCTCTTGGGTAGATCAGGGCAACGGCGCTGCCCTGATATTCCAGTGCTATTTGTCTGACGCGTATTCGTACTGGTAGTAGCTGTAATTACCGTAACCATAAGCCGAAGCTTTGCGTTCGACAGCGTTAAAAATGGCTCCTTTCACTACGATGCCGTTTTGTTCGAAGCGACGTTTTGTCACCAGAATTTCCTTAGCGGCGTTGACACCAAATCGAGTCACGATCAGGCTGGTGCCGGCCTGTCGCCCTACCAAAGCTGCGTCGGTCACCGCAAGAATTGGAGGAGTATCGATGATGACCAAGTCGTACTGGCTGCTTACATTTTCCAAAAACTGTGTGAAATTGCTGTGCATCAACAACTCTGACGGATTAGGTGGAATTTGTCCGCGGGCGATGACGTGTAGATTATCGACTTCTGTTGGGTGAATGGCTGTGGTCAGATTGATTTTCCCTGCCAGCAGGTCTGACAGTCCATTACCCACTTCCATGCGGAAAAGTTTGTTCAGGTAGCCTTTCCGCATATCTGCATCGACCAAAAGAACCCTTTGACCTGTCTGGGCAATGATTGCGGCCAAGTTGCAAGAAACGAAGGACTTGCCTACGCCAGGACTCGGGCCGGAGATCATCAAGATATTGTTCTTAGCTTCCAGAGTTGCAAAGTGTAGGCTGGTACGTAGGCTGCGTAATGATTCTACTGCAAGGTCTGCGGGGTTGTTCACCGCTAGCAACAATGATCCAGCGTTAGCGCGGCCGTTGCTTTTAAGGGTAGTCTCGATTAAAGATTGTCCTTTGCTCAATGGAATCGAAGCATAAACAGGAATGCCAAGTTGCTCAATCACTTCTGGGTCTTCGACTCCACGATTCATAGCTTTACGGATCAGTACGTATGCAACTGCAATCAGGCTACCGAGCAGAGTCGCAATTAAAATAATCATTGGTTTTTTAGGTTTGACTGGCTTCTCGATATTTGCATCGGCCGAATCAATGATGCGTACGTTGCCGACGGTACCTGCGCGTACGATATCCAGTTCCTGTGTCTTATTTAGAAGCTGAGTATAAATCTCGGTTGTCACCTGCATGTCACGTGCTAGGCGCAAAAGTTCCTGCTGAGTTTCTGGAAGATTTTTTACTTTCTTCTCGAGACCGCGCTTCTGTTGATCGAGCTGTCCCATTTGAGTTATGAGGGCTTGGTAAGCTGGGTGTTCACGGGTGAAGCGGTGCTCCATCTCCGCTTGCTTTAGCTTGAGTTCAGAAATAAGCGTTTCTAGGGCCACGATTTGATCAAGTACAGCTTTAGTCTCAATAGTGATGTCGACAGAACGGGCGCTTGTCTGGTACGCATTGAGTTGCCCTTCAGCTTTCTCCAGTTGTTTACGAACGTCAGGTAGTTGAGTGCGCAGGAACTCAAGGCTTTGCGCAGCCTCGGCGGAATTGCGCTGAACATTCTGCAGCACATAGAGGCGATTGATTTCATCCAGCACTTCGTTCGCGAGATTCGGATCTTCATTTTCGAGTGACAACGCGATTATTCCGGATTCTTTTCCACGCTCACTAGCCGACACATCTTCCTGATATTGAATTATGGCATTGAGACGACGTTGTTTAGTGACCTCAAACAGCGCGCCTGCATTAGCGTTGAGTGCAGCGACTTGTAACTTGAAGCCATTTTGCTCGAGCTTCTCGCCTGCTAGTCCTCTCAGGAGGACTTCGTCGTCATCGTTGAGTAAGGTAAATGCATTGTTGCCATCGGCGCGCAGCGTCAGTTTCTCGCCCAAATAGGCATCAGGTACTTCTAGCTGGAAAATATCCAGCTTTTCGCCGCCCCACGTGTAGCTGTCTAAGCCAAATAAGGGTGTTGCTAGCTCGTTTCCGTTGTCGGGCTTGAAATGTCGGCTCAGAAAGCGGCCAACGAGCGGGAAGTAGTTCGGCTCAACGATGATGTCAAGCTTGAGGTTTTCCACAGCTTTACCCAAAACCGCACGAGATTTAAGTAGCTCAATTTCGGTTACCGCCGGAGAGGTGCCCCCGAACATCTCACTCATTTCACCCATACCGCCAAGAGCAGCCATACCGCCTTTTTTCTGCTCAACCTGTACAAGTGAATTAGCTTGGTAAATAGGTGTTGAAAGCAGCGCGTAAGCAACACCCACAGCGCAAAAAAACGCAGTAATACCGATAATAATCCACTTGCTATCGATCAAGGTGCCGAGAAGCGCGAGCAGATCGATGCTGTCATCGTCGTCGCTGTGATCCTGAATAGGTAGGCTGTTTTGGCTTGGCATGCGGGGTACTTTTACAAGAGGTGATTATAGTTTTTGCGACCAGCTGTCGACGCCTTGCGTCATCAGTTGGTAGACGTGTTCGAAGGCGACTTTCTGCTGGCGGTACGGATCGGGAATTTCCTGATTGTTCTGCCATTTGCCCAGCAGGAATGTCTTGCCGCGGACTTCCGGCGCCATGCGCGCGATGCTGTCCACGTGGCGTTGTTCCATGGTCAGTATTACATCGGCCTGTTGCAGCATTTCTCGAGTCAATTGCCGACCTTTATGGTCTGGCAGGTCGCCGCCGTGTTCGCGCAGGACTTCCAGCGCGGTGGCGTCCATGGATTTGTCTACGAGGGCGCCGAGGCCGGCTGAGCTTATGACTTTGCCGCGATCAGCCAGCTTGCTTTTAAGCAGGGCTTCTACGGTGGGGCTGCGGCAGATGTTGCCGATGCATACGACCAGGATTTTATTGAACATAGGGCTGCGCAGGTTACGGAATCGAGTGTTTTGACCGCACGGGCAGGAGGAGGAGGGGGATGGAATTCCTTTCCAGCGCAACAGTACGGCCTTCTCCGGTGCACTAATGCTGCCGGGGCCATTTTAAAAGCGTGCACTCTAGTGGCGTAGGTGGGTAGGGTCAAGGCTCGATGGGAACTTTCTGTCATACGGGCGTTCGGTTCAACGCCATGGCTATTCCGCCAGCATTGGGTACGTGAATAACCCGAAGTGCAGCAGATTCAAACCGAAATGCGTGGCAATGGCGGCGGCCAGTCCTCCGAAGCGGTAGGCCACGCCGTAGCCAATCCCAGCGATGGTCGCCAGCAGTATCCATTGCCATCCGGCACCCCAATGGGCAAGACCAAAAAGTATTGCGGCAAGTAACAGCGCGAAGTGCTCGCCGTACGGTAAGTGTTTGAGTCGTTCGCTAAGGCTGCCTTGTATATAGCCGCGAAAGAGGGCTTCTTCGACAAGGGTGACGAGTAGAAGGTTGTTGAGTATCCAGATTCTGGTGACGTCGGGCCATTTGGGTGTCCATTCGATGATGCCGAGTAGCCACGCGCTGGTGAGGGTGATCAGGGCTGTGAGGCTTAGGGTGATGGCGCTGGTTTTCAGTGTTTGCGTGAAAGAGCGCTGGGCGATGATCCATGGGCAGGCGAGCAGGAGCCAGAAGCCGAGCAGGGGTTTGTCGAGGTTGAGGTACATCGAGAACGGAATGGCGTTTTCGGTGAAGCGTGTGGGCTCGATGACTTGGGCGTTGTGGAAGCCGGGTAGGTAGTGCAGGGCCAGGGCGAGTGCGAGGAGGACGAAGAGGCTATGGCCGAGGTAGCGGGCGTAGTGGTGGTTTTGGGGTTGGACGGCGATGCCGGCGAGGATCAGCAGGGTGATGGGGATGCTGGCCTGGAGGGATAGCTGACCGTAGGTGAGCGCCAGGACGTAGCCGGCGGTGAGCATGGTGAGGTACGGCCAGGGTAGGCGGAGCATGGGGTCATCCTTGGGTGGGGCTTCGCTGAATGTTGGCATTTATGCAGATGTGGGGGGAGCGGGCAATGGAGGTTTCGGATTTTAGTTGTCAGGGGGATGTACGTGCTTCGGTATCAATGGGTCAGCATTGTAAGTATGTCTAGGGGGAAAACTAGCTTGGGGCAAGATATCGACGGTAATTACTTTCGAAAGCACGCCTGGCCCCAATTACTCGCATTGTGTAAGTGCAAGCTCTCTCGCTAGTGGGAGAAAGCTGTTGCCTTTTATGTTGAGTTTTTCCCCAGAAACGCGCGAACGATAGGCGTACCAATAAAAACAAGGACCGAGAATATCAGAAGTGTCGTACCTACCCAGAAAGCGGCGTGGACCACGGTATCGAGTAAGTCGAGGGTGGTGGCGGAGGTTTTCAGCTTATGTTTTGCCAGATTACAGTCCGCTTGCAGGACCGTTAGAAATTGACAGTCGATTCGCTCGAGCGTCCGACCTACGGCCGCTTCAACTTTAAATTTGCTGGAATAGGCGTCAAGCTCCTTGTCGTAAAGTGTCAATCCCGTTTGAGAGATGCCTACCAATGCAATACCGTAAGACACTATTCCAGCCTTGAACATAGCGGAGTAAGCCCGGCTATTGAAGGCGGCTTTGATTAGGCGCCTGAGAGCCCCTGTCGAGACTGGCATCGAGGGGAAAAATTGTACCTGCGTTGGGGCTTCCTGTGGTCCAGTGGCGGGAGCTGGAAGTGTCGTGTCTGACGTGCTTTGCAGATGTTTTTCGATGATGTTAATCAGTTCTTCATGGATCGCCGCCCTGTTACGAACTCTTAGGCAGTCATAGACCGCAAAAAATATAGCGGTGCCGAAGATGAGCAGTAGACCTGTTCCGGACAAATTGAATTGGGCCCACTCGTTTGCACCAGTAAGCTTAGTCAGGCCCAGGGCTGTGATTAATGTCACTAATGCCAGGAGGAAATTCCCCCGCTCAGTTAGCTTGGCGTTGGTGTTTTTTAGAACCAGTTGATAGGTCTTCAATTCGGCAACGCTTCGTGATTCACGCGTCAGGATGCCCGCCAGTGTGGTAGCGCCAACGTTTAAAAGCTGGGCATCTCGGGCGGTTAATTCATCCCAGTATTTTTCAACGCTAAAGAGGCGCAGGAACCATCCCCGAAGGGTTAGGTGGGTAAGCTGCATAGCGGCTCTTCGGTCTCTTACGTAGATGTCTTTCAGTGTGTGCAGCACATTCATAACCTGTCTCGCGCTTACAAAAAGCGGCAAGAATACATAGAATGATGGCGCAATGACATGCCTCGTTGTCCTATTGTCAACGTGGGCAGGCGGCGGTGTGGGGGGAGCAAATTTGGATTTATTACGGCTCACGTCCCTGAGCAATTGGCCCGAAAAGTCGATTTGATGGCAGAGCGTCTGGAGCGCTCCAAAACTGGGTCGTCAAGCAGGATTTATCAGCTTGGATAGGGCCGGTAAGAAGAGCGTAGCCGCCTGACTCGCGAAGCCTTTGCCGATGTTGACGCTGATTGTGTGATTGACCACCAGGCTGTTCAGGCCTGGGCAGATAGCCTCAGCACAGACACTCCGTTGCCGGTACCGCGCTGATGGAGTTGAAGTGGACAAGGAAAGGGCTTTCCGGCATTACGGTCACGAGTACGAGAACAAAAATACCAGGCGGTTCTACAACAGGTTGAAAAACCTTGGTGCTCGATTTTCCGACTTTTGTAGGCGCTCCGGGAAAGTGTTCAGAATGGTTTTGCGGCTGCTGCGCATCCGAGCGGGAGTGAACTCCCTCGCCTCAGGGGGATGGGGTGGGGCTTGAGGTTGGGATTCGTCTCAGGAGCCTGGTTGGCTGATGGGCCGGTATCGCGAGCAAGCTTTGCTCCTACGGTCTTGCGGTGTGGGCGCGCGTTGCGCGCGCCCATCCAGTCGGGTTATGACGCGATCAGTTGCCGCAGTACGTAATGCAAAATCCCCCCCGATTTGAAGTACT
>Ga0160467_100621_pt1 | contig 28921 bp, 27 predicted proteins | sample HID1972I_E11MG_FD_108221 | JGI IMG/M metagenome (GOLD analysis project Ga0160467, IMG submission 108221) | Enriched pill bug-associated microbial communities from UW Madison campus, WI, USA - HID1972I_E11 MG | ecosystem: Host-associated > Arthropoda: Insects > Digestive system > Unclassified ... | reverse complement strand
GTGAGCCACGGGATCCACATCAGCTTCTCTCCGCGCATCAGCAACACCATTACCATCAACACGGGTGGCCATGGGTACACGGTGCACAGCAGGAGCATCTTTTCCGATCCGTCCACCGGTCAGTATTTCGAGAACGTCACCATTACCGAAAACGGCGCACGGACCGAGCGTACGCATCAGCCTCCATCCGCTGACGACTCCGGATCCGAGTCGGAAACAGAGCGGCCGCATTCCCGGGCCACCACCGGACAGGTTCCGTGTCCCTTCATGCGCAGCCCCCGCACCGCCTCGGAGCACGTGCCCACGGTGACGCGACGCGAAACGAACGCCTCCGGCGCGTCGACGGCAGAACCGGTCTACACCCCGGGCTATCTGTCTCAGCAGACCGGCGCGGCGCAGGGAGGATCGGCGGAAATACGTGACTACCGGCCGTCGGCCCCTCCCCTGACCCTCCCGCGCGGGTCATGAGCCCGACCTCATCGGTGTCGTGGCACGCCGGTGAGGTCCTCAGAACTCCAGGTTGTCGATCAGCCGCGTACTGCCCAGGCGCGCGGCGATGAGCGCCACCCGGGGACCGCCTTCGTGCGGCGGTTCCAGCAGGTCCGGGGTGCGCAGCGCGGCGTAATCCACCTGGAACCCATCGGCCTGCAGCGCAGCGGTCGCTTCGGCCTCGATGCGGTCGCGCGGCAGGCCGGCGACATAGCCTTCGCGCATGCCCTGCAGGACCCGATGGATCAGCGTCGCCGCCGGGCGCTGCACGGCATCCAGGTACTGGTTGCGCGAACTCATCGCCAGCCCGTCCGCCTCGCGCACGATGTCGCCGCCGACGATCTGGATGGGGAACGCAAGATCCGCCACCATCTGCCGGATCACCGCCAGCTGCTGGTAATCCTTCTTTCCGAACGCGGCCACATCGGGCTGCACCTGGTTGAACAGGCGCGAGACCACCGTGCACACGCCATCGAAATGACCCGGACGATGCGCACCTTCCAGCAGGCTGCTGATGCCCGGCACGCTGACGTTGGCCGCCAGCTCCACGCCGAACGGATACATCGACTCGACGGTTGGCAACCACAGCACATCGCAGCCAGCATCCTGCAGGCCGCTGGTATCGGCTTCCGGCGTGCGCGGATAACGGGTGAAGTCTTCATTGGGCCCGAACTGGGTCGGGTTGACGAATACGCTGGATACCACCCGATCGGCATACTGGCGGGCCAGCGTGACCAACGAATAGTGGCCGGCGTGCAGGTTGCCCATGGTGGGAACCAGCGCCACCCGCAGGCCTTCGCGCTTCCAGCCGGTGACGATGGCACGCAGCCGGGAAAGTTCGGTGACGGTCTCGATCATGATGCGTAAGCGTGCTCTGCGTCGGGAAAGGAGCCGTCACGGACGGCGTCGGCATAGGCGCGGGTGGCTCCGGCCACGGATCCACCTTCGGCCAGGAAGTCCTTGACGAATTTCGGCCGGCGATGGCCGCTGTCCAGCCCCAGCATGTCGTGCATCACCAGCACCTGGCCATCGCACTGCGGCCCGGCACCGATACCGATGGTCGGTATCGCCAGCGCGGCGGTGACCTCGGCGGCGACCGGCGTCGGCAGGCATTCCAGGACCAGCAGGCTGGCGCCGGCATCGGCCACCGCACGCGCATCGACCAGCAGCTGGCGGGCCGCATCGCCCCGTCCCTGCACGCGATAACCACCGAGCCGCAGCACGGACTGCGGGGTCAGCCCGAGGTGCGAGCACACCGGGATTTCACGCTCCACCAGATGGCGGATGATGTCCAGCTTGAAGCCGGCGCCTTCGATCTTGACCATTTCCGCACCCGCCTGCAGCAGCTGCAGGGACGCCTCCAGCGCGCGCTCCGGCGTGGCATCGGCTCCGAACGGCAGGTCAGCCACCAGCAGTGCACGCTGCAGCACACGGGCCACCACGCGGGTGTGGTAGACCATGTCCGCCACGGTCACCGGCAGGGTGGAATCGTGCCCCTGCACCACCATGCCCAGCGAATCGCCGATCAGGATCAGGTCGACGCCGTTGGCATCGAAGGTGCGCGCGAAGCCTGCATCGTACGCGGTCAACATGACCAGCTTCTGGCCGTTGCGCTTCGCGTCCGCCAGCGCCGGCACGGTCCAGGGTTTGCTGTCTGCGTGGGAGCTCATGAGGTGATAACCGGGGGTGATAACCGCGACATTATCCCCTTATCGGCGTGATCCCGCTGGCTTCAATCCGCATTGCTGCATCCCGTACGCGGCCATGATCCGGAATTGCCAGGTCCGGCGCCACTTCCGCCAGCGGCACCAGCACGAAGGCACGCTGATGCAGGTATGGGTGCGGCACCTGCAGCTCGGGCAGGTCGATGGCCTGGTCCGCATACAGCAGGACGTCCAGGTCCAGCATGCGTGGCCCCCAGTGCATCGCCGGATCGCGCACCCGCCCGAAGCGCTGCTCCAGCGCCAGCAGCGCGTGCAGCAGCGCCAGCGGCTCCAGCGTGGTGTCCACGCCGGCAACGGCATTCACGAAGGCAGGCTGGTCCGGGTTGCCCCATGCCGGCGTGGCATACAGCGACGAAGCACGCAGCAGCCGGGTGCGCGGCAGCTCATCCAGCGCGGCGATGGCCGCGCGGACGGTGCCGGCGGCATCGCCGAGATTGGCGCCCAGCCCGATCCACGCCTCCGCCACCGGGGTTACTCGGCGACGGGAGCGGTGGCGCCGCCGGTACGGCGACGACGACGACGGCGCTTGCGCGGCGCCCCCTCCTCGTCCGCTTCTTCCCGTGCGTGCAATCCATCCAGCGTCGATTCCAGCTCATGTCCGGACTGCTGCTGGGCCTCACGCCAGAACGCGACATCGGCAGCGTGTTCACTGGATGCCACCTGGCGCAGGATCAGGAAATCGAACGCGGCCCGGAAGCGCGGATGAGTCAGGGTGCGGAACACGCGCTTGCGCTGGCGCGAACCGAAACGCGCCTGCAGCAGCCAGATTTCCTGCATCGGCAGCGAAAAACGGCGCGGCAGCGCGATGGTGTTCAACTGGTGCAGGGTCACCCGGTCGGCGGCACGGCGCTGTGCTTCTTCCTCGCCCACGCCCTGCTTGAGCAGCGTGGCCTGGGCGCGGCAGAACGCCGGCCACAACAGCAGCGCGAACAGGAACGACGGCGAAACCGGCTCATCGTTGGCCACGCGCAGGTCGGTGTTGGCCAGGCCTTCGATCAGCATGCGGCGCAGCGCACCGCTGCGGTTGGCACGCAGCGCGAGCGCGCTTTCCGGGAACAGCACGGGCAACAGGCCGTAGCGTTCCAGCCCTTCGAAACTGGCCACGCCATGACCGGAAAGGAACAGCTTGAGCACTTCCTCGAACAGGCGCGCAGGTGCCGCTTCGTTCAACAGGCCGGCAAGCTGCGGGATCGGCGCGGCGGTGCTCTCTTCAATCTGGAAGCCGAGCTTGGCCGCCAGGCGGATCGCACGCAGCATGCGTACCGGATCCTCGCGATAGCGCTGTTCGGGATCGCCGATCAGCTTCATCAGCCGGGCCTGCACGTCCTCGAAGCCACCGGTGTAATCGCGCACCGAAAAATCCTCGATGGCGTAATACAGCGCATTGCAGGTGAAATCGCGGCGGACGGCATCATCTTCGATGGAGCCGTACACGTTGTCGCGTACGAGCATGCCATTTTCCATTTCGCGGTCGCCGCTGCCATCGTCGGTATTGGCGCGGAAGGTGGCCACTTCGATGATTTCACGGCCGAACACCACGTGCGCCAGGCGGAAGCGGCGCCCGATCAGGCGGCAGTTGCGGAACAGCTGCTTGACCTGTTCGGGCGTGGCATCGGTGGCCACGTCGAAATCCTTGGGGTGCCCATCCACCAGCAGGTCGCGCACGGCGCCCCCCACCAGGTAGGCGCCAAAGCCCGCATCGCGCAGGCGGTACAGCACGCGCAGGGCGTTGGGGCTGATGTCCTTGCGCGAGATGGTGTGCTGGTCGCGCGGGATCACGCGCAGGCTGGTCGGGAGTGTCGCAGGAGAAATGATGTTGGCGCTTCCGGTTGAAGTTTCGGGATTGCCCAGTGGCATCGAGATGCATATACTAGCGCGCCTGCCCCGGCAGCGACACTTCAAACGCTCCCTTCGTCTAGTGGTTAGGACGTGGCCCTCTCAAGGCTAAAACAGGGGTTCGAGTCCCCTAGGGAGCGCCAGTCGCCGCAGCAGGAAAGAAAACCCGCCATTGGCGGGTTTTTTTGTGCTTGCCTGCGGGAGACCGCAGGCGTTGACCGGTAGAGCCGAGCCATGCTCGGCCGCCCAGCTCGGTTCTACCCCGCCCCGCCTCAGCCTTCCATCTGTTCCAGTTCCTTGCCCTTGGTTTCGCGCACGTAGCGCAGCACGAAGAAGATCGAAAGGAACGCAGCAACGGTATAGATGCCGTATGCGCCCGCCAGGCCGATGCCGGCCAGCAGGATCGGGAACGTCACGGTGATGGCGAAGTTCGACGTCCACTGCGCCGCGCCAGCCACCGCCAGCGCCGAGCCACGGATCTGGTTCGGGAACATCTCGCCGAGCATGACCCACATCACCGGGCCCCACGACATGTTGAAGAACACCACGTAGACGTTGGCCGCCACCAGCGCCAGCCTGCCCATGGCATCGGACAGCTGCAGCTTCCCGTCGACCAGGCTGCCGCTGGAGAAGGCGACCACCATCAGCGCCAGCGACACCGCCATGCCGACCGAACCGACCCATAGCAGCGGCCTGCGGCCGATGCGGTCGATCAGCAGCACCGTCACCAGGCACGCGCCGATGCTCAGCGCGCCGGACAACACATTGATCAGCAGCGCATCGTTTTCCGAAAAGCCGACCGCCTGCCACAACACCGCGCCGTAGTAGAACACCACGTTGATGCCGACCAGCTGCTGCAGCACCGCCAGCCCGATACCCACCCAGACGATGCCACGCAGCTTGCCGGTGCGGGTGTCCTTCAGATCAGAGAACGTCGGCTTGTGCTGGTCCTGGGCCAGGCTCGCTTCGATCTCGCCCAGCTTGGCATGCGCCTGCGCCGGACCATACAGCCGCGTCAGCACGGCCTCGGCCTGCGCGCGCCGCCCCTTCACGGCGAGAAACCGCGGGCTTTCCGGAATGGCGAGCAGCAGCACCAGGAACACCAGCGAAGGAACGGCCTGCATCCAGAACATCCAGCGCCACGCCTCCTGTCCCAGCCACAACGCTTCGGTGGACGCACCGGCCGCACGCGCCAGCAGGAAATTGCTGAGGAAGGCTGCGAACAGGCCGCTGATGATGGCCATCTGCTGCACGGTCGCCAGCTTGCCGCGATAACGGGCCGATGCCACTTCGGCGATGTAGGCCGGCGACATCACGCTCGCCGCGCCCACCGCGAAACCACCCAGCACGCGTGCGGTGACGAACATCCACGAGGCATGCGCGGCACCGGCGCCCAGCGCCGACAGCAGGAACAGTACCGCAGCCATGATCAGCACGCTGCGCCGGCCCAGCAGGTCGCCGAGGCGGCCGGCCAGGAAGGCACCGATGGCACAGCCGAGCAGCATCGAGGCCACTTCGAAGCCAAGCGCGGCTTCGCTGGAATTGAAGGCATGGCGAAGGCCATCCACCGTGCCGTTGATCACACCGCTGTCGAAGCCGAACAGGAAGCCACCGATGGTGGCCACGCAGCTGATGAGGACGATGAAGGCGGTGTTTTCGCCGGCGCTGCCAGCGCTGGCATGGATCGTTGTCGACATGGGTTCATCCGCGATGGGAAAAGGCCCGGCGCATGGCGCCAGGAAATGGTCCAGCAATCACGTGCACCTCGGTGGCAACGCGCCCCCTGCATCCCCTGGGCGTTGTCCACCGATAGCCATCGAGTCTCCGGCAGGATGCCCGTTGCTGGCAATGTGCACTGCGGCAAATGCCCGTATGGCATGGGGCGGCTGGCACGCTCCGGAGGCCCCCGCAGGCCGTGCGCGACACCCTGCAGGCATGCGGGTGCGCCCGATGCCGGGCCCTGGCTGCCGACGCCGCATGCCAACCTGTTCTAGAATTACCGGCTTGAAGACGGATCCATCCCTCCCCCTATGCCTTTTGTCGTCACCGAAAACTGCATCAAGTGCAAACACACCGATTGCGTGGAAGTGTGTCCCGTGGACTGTTTCCACGAGGGCCCGAACTTCCTGGTGATCGACCCGGATGAGTGCATCGACTGCACGCTGTGCGAGCCGGAGTGCCCGGTGAACGCCATTTTCCCGGAAGACGACGTTCCGGCCGGGCAGGAAGTATTCGTCGGCCTGAATGCCGAGCTGGCGAAGGAATGGCCGGTTCTGACGGTGCGCAAGGATCCGCCGGCCGATGCCGGCGAATGGGATGGCAAGCCGGACAAGCTGCCGCTGCTGGAGCGTTGATTCCAGCGGGCTGCTGCCGGGCAGAGCCCGGCATAACGGGGAGCCCGGCTACGGGAAGCCTGCCGGGCAGAGCCCGGCACTACGTCCGCCCGCCCCCCTCGCCTTACGGCGAGAGCTTCGCCTTCAACTCGGCGATCAGCTTGACCGGCGCATCGGCGGTGGCCGGCAGGCCACGCGGATCGACGGCGGACACATACGAACCCGCTTCCACGGCGACCACGCGCACCAGGAAATTGCTGCCTTCATAGGCGACATCGTAGGAACCCAGCAGCTGCGCGCGGGTCGCGATGGTCAGGCCTTCGATGCCCTCCAGTGCGGTACCGACCTGGGCGAACGCCTCGTCGCGGGCCTGCGTGACGGTGAAGCCGGACGCAGTGTTGGCCGGTGCAGCAGGGGCCTGGCCGGCAGCCGCCGGGGCCGGACGGGCGGCCTGTGATGCCAGTACCGAGCCGGTGCCGTCCGCTGCCGTGGCGGCGGTGGTGGCGGTGGTGGCGCCCGGAGGCGGCGTCAGGTCCGGCGGAACTTCCAGCGGACGCATTTCAGGCGCAAGCGCGTAATCGCCACGGGCGCCCTTCTTGAAGCAGCCGGTGGTGGCGACCACGGTGCCCAGGGCAAGGACCGCGATGGTCAGCACGCGGAAGGTGGAAACGGATTGACGCATGGGGAATCTCCTGGAACAGGCCACCGGGATCAGTGGCTGGAAAGGGCTTCGAGCGCGGCGATGCCGCCGGCCAGTTGCTCGGCTGCGGGCTGGTGCGCTGCCGACAGGGGCAGCAATGGCAGGCGCAGGTCATGGCCGATGCCGATCCGACGCAGCAGCGCCTTGACCGGGATCGGGTTGGATTCGATACCGCAGAAATCATGGAAGGGCTGCAGGCGCGCATCCCACGCATCGCTGGCGGCGGCGTCGCCGGCGCGGGCCAGCTGGCACAGCCGCCGGTAGGCGCCGGGCAGCACGTTGGAGCCCACCGAGATCAGTCCATCCATGCCGGCGCGGATGGAGCGCGCGGCGGTGCCGTCATCGCCGCTGAGCACCATGAACTGTTCGCTGCGCAGCGCCAGCAGCGCCTGCACGCGCGCGGCGTCGCCCACCGCTTCCTTGATGCCGATGATGCCGGGGTGCCCGGCCAGTTCGGCGACGGTTTCCGGCAGCAGATCGCAACCCGTGCGGCCCGGCACGTTGTACAGCACCACCGGAAGGCCGCCGTTGTCGGCCACGGCGCGGTAATGCGCGACCAGCCCGGCCTGCGTCGGGCGCACGTACGGTGGCGTGACCACCAGCGCATGGGTGGCGCCATTGGCAGCCGCGCGGCGGGTCTGTTCGATGGTCTTCGCGGTGCCGGACAACCCGGTGCCGGCCAGGACCGGCACCCGCCCGGCGATGCGCTCGACCGCGCCGACCAGCAGCTGATCGTATTCGGCATCGGACAGGGTGGCCGCCTCGCCGGTGGAACCGGCCACGACCACGCCGTGCACGCCTCCTTCCAGCTGCAGGTGCAGCAGGCGCTGCCAACCATCGGTATCGAGGGAGCCGTCGGCCCGGAACGGGGTCGCCAGCGCGGTGATGAGGCCGGAAAGGGACAAGACGTGCTGCTCTGGCTGGGAGGGGGGGAAGAAACGCCTGACGCACAAGCCCAGGCACCCTGCATGTTACTTGCGGCGTGAAAGCACGGGCAAGTATGCTGGACACCGGTGAATGCCTGCCCGCTGCGGGCATTCAGACTCACGCACGCATTACCCCGGAATCGCCTTGACCGACACCACCCCGCGCCCTGCGCCGAGCGAAAACCACCTCCTGATCAACGCCTACACGACGCATCCGGAGTCCCCCCTGCTGCCCGTCACCCGCCGCATCGCCGACAGCGGCTGCAACCTGGTGGATGCCCGCCTGTCCACGGTGGGCCGTGACGTTTCGGTCACCGCGCTGGCCACCGGCTCGTGGGATTCGGTGGCCAAGCTGGAAGCGATGCTTACCCGGCTGGAACGCGAGGAAGGCCTGAAGCTGGTCTGGTACCGCACGGAAGCCAAGCAGGCGCAGTCCAACCTGCTGCCCTACATCGTGGAAGTGATCGCCGCCGACAAGCCCGGCATCCTGTTCCAGCTGGCCGATTTCTTCGACCGCCAGGGCATCACCATCGAAAACCTGCAGAGTACGCGTTACCGCGCCATGCAGACCGGCGCGGAGATGTTCAGCGCCCAGGTCACCATCGGCGTGCCGGCCAACATGCACATCGCGGCGCTGCGCGACGATTTCCTCGAGTTCTGCGACCACCTGAACCTGGACGCGATCATGGACCCGATGAAGTTCTGATGTCTTTTCGCGCGTCCGTCACGGCCGCGCGATGTTTCATGCAACTGTAGTGGAAGTACGCCAGGCTCGGTAGAAGGAACCCATGGACAACGGCGACACCCTGGACCGCACCACCCTCTCCCTGCCGCTGGTAGTGTCCGGCGGCGCCCAGGCCACCCTCGGCGATTTCGCCGGCGCGTGGCTGGTGCTCTACTTCTATCCGAAGGACAGCACCCCGGGCTGCACCACCGAAGGCCAGGACTTCAATGCCCTGTTGCCCGCATTCGAGGACGCCGGCGCGGTCGTGCTGGGCGTCTCGCGCGATTCGTTGAAATCGCACGACAACTTCCGCGCGAAGCAGGGTTTCCGCTTTCCGCTCGTCAGCGACGCCGACGAAGCGCTGTGCGGCGCGTTCGATGTGATCAAGCTGAAGAACATGTACGGCAAGCAGGTACGCGGTATCGAACGCAGCACCTTCCTGGTCTCCCCGGACAGCCGCATCGTGCAGTCCTGGCGCAAGCTGAAGGTCGCCGGGCATGCCGATGCCGTGCTCTCCGCACTGAAGGCCGCGCAGGCACAGTGATGCCCATCGCCTATTCCAGCCACCACCACCCTGCCCCGCAGGCCGTGGTGGTTTTTCCCTGTCCGCCCACCAGGAACCGATGATGACCCGAGGCAAGCGCATCTACGTGCTGGACACCAATGTGCTGATGCACGATCCCACCGCGCTGTTCAAGTTCGAGGAGCACGATGTCTACCTGCCGATGCAGGTGATCGAGGAGCTGGACAACGGCAAGAAGGGAACCTCCGAAGCGAGCCGCAATGCTCGCCAGGTGAGCCGGTTCCTCAACGAACTGGTGCAGGCGTCCGGCCTGGACAAGCTTGCCGACGGCATTCCGCTGCAGCTTCCCAACGGGCTGCAGCTGCGCGGCAAGCACAGTGCCGGCAAGCTGCGCTTCCAGACCAGTCATTTCGATGCCGGCAAGAGCTTCGGCAAGGTCATCCCGGACAACGCGATCCTGGGCGCCATCCTCGCCCTGCAGGAAGCCTCGCCGGAAGTGCCGGTGGTGTTCGTGTCCAAGGACATCAACCTGCGCATCAAGGCGGCCATTGCCGGCATCGTCTCGGAGGACTACGAAAACGATCGCGCGCTGGACGATTTCAGCCTGCTCTATACGGGCGCCACCGAGCTCCCGGAAGATTTCTGGAAGCGCCATGGCAGCGACCTTCGCAGCTGGAGCGACAAGGGCCATTCGTTCTACGAAATCACCGCGCTGGACGATGAGGAGTGGTATCCCAACCAGTACGTCTACCTGCCGGGCGAGGACGATGTCGAGCTGCGTGTGAGCAAGCTCGAAGGTGACAGGATCACGCTGTCGCTGGTTGCCGATTTCCGCCATGGCAGCCATGCGGTGTGGGGCATCGCCGCACGCAACCGCGAACAGAATTTCGCGCTCAACGCGCTGATGGACCCGGACATCGATTTCGTCACCCTGCTCGGTACCGCCGGCACCGGCAAGACGCTGCTGGCGCTTGCCGCCGGACTGGCGCAGACGATGGACCAGCAGCGCTACCGCGAGATCATCATGACCCGTGCGACGGTCAGCGTGGGCGAGGACATCGGTTTCCTGCCGGGCACCGAAGAAGAGAAGATGACGCCCTGGATGGGCGCGCTGACCGATAACCTGGAAGTGCTCACGCATACCCAGGAAGGCGGATCGTGGGGCCGAGCGGCCACCAACGACCTGCTGGCCAGCCGGATCAAGATCCGTTCGCTGAACTTCATGCGCGGCCGCACCTTCCTGTCGCGCTACCTGATCCTGGATGAAGCGCAGAACCTCACCCCGAAGCAGATGAAGACGCTGATCACCCGTGCCGGGCCGGGTACCAAGATCGTCTGCCTGGGCAACGTGGAACAGATCGACACGCCGTACCTGACCGAGACCACGTCCGGCCTGACCTACGCGGTGGACCGCTTCAAGAACTGGCCGCACAGCGCCCACATCACGCTTCGCCGTGGCGAGCGTTCGCGACTGGCCGATTACGCGTCGGAGGTGCTGTGAGCATGCGCCCGCACGGGATCCTGGTGATGGCTGCCTGCGCGGTGCTGGCAGCCTGCAGCACGGTGCAGGGACCGCCCAGCGTGCCTACCGCGCTGAAGACCGGGCAATCGTGGGTGGTCACCCGCCCGCTGGTGGCCGCCCAGGTGCTCGATACCTGTTCGCGGCCCAGCCCCGGCCGCGATGCGGGCCGCGTCACCGGCTACTGGGCGCCCAGCCGCCAGCAGGTTGAACAGCTCGAGGCCAGGCTCGGCGAACTGGCAGGCCAGGTGCGTTCGCCGCAGGATTTCAATCGCCAGTACGTGGGCATCGAAGCCGATGGCCGCGAGCTGATCTACATCAACGCGTTCTCGCTGCCCGATGGCAGCGGCATCAACCCGGCCCGTGAAGCGATCCGTGTCTGCGACGGCGGCGCGATGTTCTGGGGCGCACTGTTCGATCCGCAGACCGGCACGTTCTCCGAACTGCAGTTCAACGGTCCGCCGGCCGTCGCGCCGGTTCCCTGAGTCCGGCCGCGCATGGGGATACGCCTGCCCACCTGGGTGTGGATCGGTGCGGTCGCGCTTTCCTGCGTGGCCGGCATGGTCAACGTGGTCGGCTTCCTGGGCTTCGAACACCAGGCTGTCAGCCATATGACCGGCACCACCAGCCAGCTGGGCATGGCGCTGGCGCAGGGCGACTGGCGCTCGGTCCGGCACCTGTGGGCGCTGCTGATCGCGTTTTCGCTCGGCGCGATGGCAAGCGGCCTCATCATCCAGGACAGCGCACTGCAGCTGGGCCGTCGCTACGGCGTGGCCCTGGCACTGGAATCGGCGCTGCTGCTGGTGGCCATCCCGCTGTTCAAGCAGCAGCAGATCTGGGGCGCACTGGCGGCGGCGATGGCCTGCGGCCTGCAGAACGCCATGGCCACCACGTTCAGCGGCGCGGTGGTGCGTACCACCCACCTCAGCGGCATGTTCACCGATCTGGGCATCGGCCTGGGCCACCTGCTGCGTGGACTGCCGCTGCAGATGCGGCGGCTGACGCTGAGCGGGCTGATCATCAGTGGCTTCCTGGCCGGCGGTGTCCTTGGCGCCTGGCTGTTCGTGCATTGGCATTACGACGCACTGCTCGCCCCTGCGTTGCTGACCGGCCTGACCGGGCTTGGCTACATGCTGTTCCTGTCATGGGCGCGCTGGCGACATTGAACTGCCGATTGGCGGTTGCCGGCCAGGTGCTTCGGGGGACCATGAGGTTGCCGACCAGCGGTCGGCACTACACGGCCACCGGGGAGCACGGCACAATCGCTGCATGAGCCCCAACACTCCCGTTTCCGCCCTCACCATCGCCGGTTCCGATTCCGGCGGTGGCGCAGGCATCCAGGCCGACCTGAAAGCGTTCGCCGCCCATCGCGTGCATGGGCTGTCCGCCATCGCCGCGCTGACGGCCCAGAACACCCGTGGCGTCAGCGCCGTGCACGTGCCGCCGATCGCCTTCCTGCAGGCCCAGATCGATGCCTGCTTCGAGGATTTCGACGTGCACGCGGTAAAACTGGGCATGCTGGCTACTGCCGAGGTGATCCACTGCGTGGCCGATGCGCTCGAAAAACATCGCCCGCCGCATATCGTGCTCGATCCGGTGATGGTTGCCACCAGCGGTGCGAAACTGCTGCAGGACAGCGCACTGGTCGCGCTGCGCGAGCGGCTGCTGCCCCTGGCCACACTGGTCACGCCCAATACGCCTGAAGCCGAACTGCTGATCGGTCGCTCCATTGGCAATGCCGACGAGGCTGAACAGGCCGCCGCCACACTGCTGGATTCCGGCGCCGGCGCGGTCCTGCTGAAAGGTGGCCACCTGCTGGAAGGCAACCGGGTCATCGACCGCTATTTCGACGGCGCCAGCAGCGAGGAATTCAGCCATGCCCGGCTGCCGGTGGATGCACATGGCACCGGCTGCACGCTGGCCTCGGCCATCGCCGCGCAGCTCTGCAATGGCCTGAGCCTGGCCAATGCCTGCGGGGCGGCCATCGATTACGTCGCGCGCGGACTGCGGCAAGGCTACGCGCCAGGGCGCAGTGAAGTGCTGGTGCTGGACCACTTCGGAGCCGCATCCCAGCCATGAGCGAAGAACTCCGCGAAGCATCGCTGCAGGCCGGCGATGGACACGCCTTTGGCCTGCTGCACCGCGTGCCGGTGGGCGCCCGCGCCAGGCTGCTGTGGTTGCCGGCACTGGGCGTAGCCGCGCGTCACTACCTGCCGCTGGCGCAGGCGCTGGCCGCCCACGGCATCGCCGTTTACCTGCACGAATGGCGCGGCAACGGCAGCAGTTCGCTGCGGCCGTCCCGCAGCCACGACTGGGGCTACCGGCAGATCCTCGAAGAGGACCTGCCGGCCAGCCAGGCACTGATGGCACGGCATGACAGCGAATGTGCGGAGGTGCCGTGGATCATCGGCGGACACAGCCTGGGCGGCCAGCTTGCATGCCTGCATGCCGGCCGGTTCCCCGAACGTTTCAGCCAGCTGTGGCTGGTGGCCAGCGGAACGCCCTGGTGGCGCAGCTTTCCTGCTCCGCGCTCGTGGCTGCTGCCGCTGGCCTACCGTTTCCTGCCGTGGCTGGCCCAGCGCCAGGGCGTGCTGCATGGCCGCCGGCTCGGTTTCGGAGGCACCGAAGCGCGGGGCCTGATCCGTGACTGGGCCCGGGTCGGCCTGGGCAACCATTACGCCGCTGCCGGCATGCACGAGGACCTGGAAGGCCAACTGCGCGGCGTGCGCGGCCAGGCGCGGGTGGTGCTGATGGCTGACGACTGGCTGGCACCGGCCGGTTCGATGCAGGCGCTGCTGCGCAAGCTGCCGCAGGTACGTTCCACCACCACGGTATTGGATGCTGCATCACTGGGCACCCGCTCCGACCATTTCAGCTGGATGAAGTCGCCGCAGGCCGTGGCCGATGCGTTGGCGAACTTGCCTGGCAGGATGCCGCACGCTGCCGACCACACATGAAGCTTTCACGCAGGCGTTGACGGATGCGGCGGCAATCCGCATAATTCCGCTCCTGTTGAAGCGCGCCCGTAGCTCAGTTGGATAGAGTACCTGGCTACGAACCAGGCGGTCGGGAGTTCGAATCTCTCCGGGCGCACCATCAACAGGAACGTCGCCTTTCCGGCAACGTCGCAGTAAAAAATCGCTGTCACATGCGCCCGTAGCTCAGTTGGATAGAGTACCTGGCTACGAACCAGGCGGTCGGGAGTTCGAATCTCTCCGGGCGCACCAGTGACGCGATCATCGACACCGCCGTCGATGCAGCAGCAGGAAAAACGCAGTACACCGTGCGCCCGTAGCTCAGTTGGATAGAGTACCTGGCTACGAACCAGGCGGTCGGGAGTTCGAATCTCTCCGGGCGCACCATCATTCGAAAACAGCAGGCTCCGGCCTGCTGTTTTTTTTGCACCGGCGGCACTTCCCGGCGTCGCACGGGACCCGCCATGCGGGGCCCTTTCACAGCGCCTTGCCGGACAACCCTGTCAGCTGGCGGCATCATGCGCGATCCGCCCGCCCTGCTCGTCATCGACATGTTCAGTCTGTTCGACTTCCCGGGTGCGGAGCCACTGGCGCCGCTGGCCGAGCAGGCGGCCCGGCATATCGTGCGGCTGCGGCGCCATTTCGATGCCCGGCAGTGGCCCGTCATCCATGTCAACGACAACTTCAGCGACTGGAGATGCGATTTCCGCCAGCAGGTGGAGCGCTGCCGGCAGACCCCAGGGCCGGCGACCACCATCGCCACCCTGCTGCTACCGGAGCCGGGCCACTACTTCGTGCTGAAGCCGAAACATTCAGCCTTCCTGGCCACGCCGTTGCCGATCCTGCTGGCCAAGCTGCAGGTACGCCGGCTGGTGATGTGCGGCATGACAGCCGAGGGCTGCGTGATGGCCAGCGCGATGGACGCCAAGTCCCGCGAACATGATGTGGTGCTCGCGCGCGAAGCCATTGCCGGGCTGCCGGCATTGAAGAAGCAGGCACTGGACGTGATGCGACGCTCCCAGGTCGCCGATGTCCGCAGCGTTGCTTCGGTACTTCGCTGGCGCGGGTGACGCACTGCCGGGCACGGATGGCGCTCACGCAAACAATCCCGGCTGCACTGGCGGATAGACCAGATCTTCGCCAACGGCCCGGGCTTCGGAATTCGCCGGATGGGGCTGCGCCGGATTGTCGTCGATGATATGCAGGACAGGGATGCCGCGATGCTGCAGCAGATCGGCCACCAGGCGACGATGGCACCGCCACCAGACCGCTTCGGCGCACATCAGCGCCGTGCGCCGCCCGCCAGCCAGCATCAGCACCTTCCGCAGGCCTGCCTGGAATTCGCTGCTGGCCATGTGGTCGGCGTATCCTTGGAAGGCGGCGTTGCGCCAGGCCCCGTTGGGCGATCCCGGCTGCACCTTGCGGCGCCCGCCCAGTTCGGGCACCCAGAGATACTCCATTCCGATGGCAGGAAGCGCCTCGGCCATCGTCTCGCTGGCGAACCACGGATAACGCCGCGACCCAGGGAAACGGCGCACATCGGCGATGGCTTCAATGCCATGAGCCTCCAGTACTGCGCGGAACGCCTCCCATGTACGCGTGGAATGACCAACCGTCCAGACGCAGCAGGGTCGCTCCACCATGGGAACAGGGTGCTGCATCGCTTGGTCCTGCAACGCCATGCCGCCAGGGTACGGATATCGCGATCATTCCGGCGTGATGCCTTGTCGCGGCCCATTCACGCTGGCATCCGCCGGCGGAACATCCGGATCGCCAAGGCCCCATCCAGCATGTGTCTGCATCAGAATGTTACAAAATCACATAACCCCCAATGTCAAGAATTCTGAAATTTAATGTTCATTGGGCGTTGCAATTGCGTTCATGTTTTGTTTAGATCGGGTTACAGGCCGCTGTGACGGGTCTGGCACGCTGATGAGTTTCGGGGGAAGCCCCCTCCTTACATCGAGAGAGAACCTGAATGCAAAACAAATTCTGGCGCCGAGCTGCGCTGGCGACGGCATTGTCTGGCTGCCTGTTTTCGATAGCGCACGCCCAATCTGTTACCGGCTACATCTACGGCCAAGCTCCAGTGGGTTCCGACGTAACCGTGGTCATCCGCAACGCGGGCACCGGAGCAACCCGTACCCTCCCGGTCGACGCCAATGGGCGCTACCGGGCCTCGGACCTGCCCAATGGCCAATACACCGTTGAACTGCGGCGCGGCGGCGTAGCGGTCAGCACCCAGGACAGCGTTGCCGTCAACATCTCCAGCGGTACCGAAGTCTCCTTCGGCAGCGCCGCGACCGGCGATGCGCAGAACCTGGATCGCATCGTCGTCCGCGCGCCTTCGCTGGCCTCCGTGGACGTCACCCAGGTGGATACCCGTACGGTCTTCAGCTACGAGGACCTGCGCAACCTGCCGGTGCCCCGCGACATTTCCGCAGTGGCCCTGCTCGCACCCGGCGCCGTGTCCAGCAGCAGCTACAGCGGCACGCCCAGCTTCGGCGGCTCGGCTGCCTCGGAAAATGCGTACTACATCAACGGCTACGCCGTCACCAATCCGCTGACCAGCATCGGCTTTTCCAATCTTCCGTATGAAGCCATCGCCCAGCAGCAGGTGCTCACTGGCGGCTATGGCGCGGAATTCGGCCGTTCCACCGGTGGCGTTGTCAATATCGTGACCCGCCGCGGTACCAATGAGTGGGCTGCAGGCGCATACACCATCTGGACGCCGGAATCGCTGCGCGCGACTTCACGCAACACCAATTATCCGAACACCGGGCATTTCCCGTCGGACGATCCGCGCGGCGCCGCGTTCCAGACCGATGGCAAGCTCTATACCTACCGCAACAAGAACAGCTCCTGGCAGCAGACCACCGGCGCCTACGTGGGCGGCCCGATCGTCCAGGACAAACTGTTCTTCTTCGCCAACGCGGAGTTCATGAAGACCGACGGCAACAGCGTCCGCTATGCGACCAATGCCTCGGCAGCCAACCTCAACAACGGCTGGAACGATTACAACTACGAATATCCGCGCTGGACAGCGAAGATCGACTGGAACATCACGGACAACCACACCGTTGAATTCACCGGGGTCTCCGATGTCACCAAGTACGATGCCGATTACTACGCCTTCAGCTACGACGGTTTCGGTCATGGCAACGTGCAGAACGGCGGCGTGGAGACCAAGGATGACGCCAAGCTCTACATCGGCAAGTACACCGGCCATCTGACCGACAGCCTGACCTTGTCCGCTTTGTATGGCCGTCAGAAGATCGAGCATTCGCAGAATCTGTTCAATTACGACCCCAGCTGCCCCTACATCAGTGCCGGCGCCACCGCACGAGCCCCCGGCCTGTCCTACAACAGCTGCCAGTCGTCCACGGCACTTGTGGCCGCCGACGGCGCCTTCGACAAGACCGAAGGTGGCCGCATCGACCTCACCTGGCAGCTCGGCAACCATGAAATCCGCGTTGGTTATGACCGTCAGGACGCTGAATCGCTGACCGGCACCACCTACCCCGGTGGTTATGGCTGGATCTATGGTCGTGCCACCAACCCGACGACTGCGCTTGATCCTTCGCATGGCGTCGGCTCCGCCGCCAGCGCCGGCGGACTGGGCAGCGACGGCTATTACGTATATCGCTACTACAGCACCCAGCTGGCCCAGCCGAAGACCGAGCAGGCCGCCCAGTACATCGAGGACCGCTGGCAGGTCAACGAGAACGTGCTGCTGTCGCTGGGCCTGCGCAACGAGCAGTTCAGCAACTTCACCGGCACCGGCGAAAAGTACATCAGCCAGCGCCATCAGCTCGCTCCGCGCCTGGGCGCGGTGTGGGACGTCCACGGCGATTCGTCGCTGAAGCTGTTCGCGAACGCCGGACGTTACCACCTGGCCATGCCGAACAACGTGGCCGTGCGTGCCGCCTCCGGTTCGCTGATCACCAGCGAATACTTCACCTATACCGGCGTCGATCCGGTCACCGGCGCACCGACAGGCCTCAACGCGATCCCGGTCGATGCCAGCCTGGGCTATACCTGTACCGGCAACGCTGTGTCCAGCAACCGCGAATGCGGCGAAGCACCGAATCCGCGCACGCTGGCTGCGGTGAACATGAAGTCGCACTTCCAGGATGAGTACATCGTCGGCATGGAACAGCAGCTGGCCGATGACACCATCTGGGGTGCCAAGTTCACCTACCGCGAGCTGAAGAGCGCCATCGACGATACCTGCACCAATGCCCTGGGCGGCGCCTGCTTCCTGTTCAATCCGGGCGAAGGCAACACCTTCTGGCAGGAACAGGACGATGGCAGCTTCGAGCAGCGGCATTACTCGGCTGCAGAGCTGGGCCTGCCCAAGCTCAAGCGCAAGTACTATGCCCTGGACCTGTTCCTGGAAAAGCGCACGGACAACTGGTACGGAAAGGTCGAGTACACCTTCTCGCGCAACTACGGCAATACCGAGGGCCAGCTGGCGTCCGACCTGGACATCGGCAGCGGCGGCCAGTCTGACGTGTCGGTCACCCAGGACTGGGATCTGCCGCAGCTGATGGAAGGTGCAAACGGCCTTCTGCCGAACCATCGCGCACACCAGCTGAAGGCATTCGGTTACCTCAAGCTGACCCCCGAATGGCGCGTCGGCGGTACGCTGACGGTCGCCGAGGGTCGCCCGCGCAACTGCACCAGCATGTATCCGACCCCGGAGCCGGGCCTGTACAACGGTTCGTACTACTACTACTGCGGCCTGCCGGGTACCGGCACCGATCCGTCCAGCCCGACCTACGTGCCGCCCTCTGCGGACTACGGCCCGTCGCCGCGCGGTTCGCATGGCACCACGCCGTGGACGTTCAACCTGGGTCTGAACGTTGCCTACACGCCGGCATGGCTGGAAGGCCTGACCCTGCAGGCGGACGTGATCAACGTGCTGAACCGCCAGGTGGCTGGAAGCTACAACTCGCGTTACTCGGCCTCGCCGTACCGCGGTGCGGCCGATTACAACCCGGTGTACGGGCAGGAGCTGAACTACTCCACCCCGCGCTACTTCCGCTTCACCGCCCGCTACGATTTCTGACGACAGGTAGCAGGTAACCACAAGGGCCCGTGCAGGAATGCACGGGCCCTTTTTTGTCTGGGAAGTTCATGCCGTTGCCCGGGACTTCCGTGGCGCACCCGCGGTTGCAGTTGCAGCCGACGCAAAGCAGAACGCCCGCGGATCGATGATCTGCGGGCGTTCTGTCGTAACTGGCGGAGTGGGAGGGATTCGAACCCTCGATAGAGCTTTTGACCCTATACTCCCTTAGCAGGGGAGCCCCTTCAGCCACTCGGGCACCACTCCGGGGTTTTGTTCCAGCTGGTGGAGGAGAACTCCTCAGCGTGGGCGCGAATAATAGCTTTTTTCACGCCAAAAGGTAAAGCCTTAATCTGCAGATTCTTCGCCTGCGTTGCCGGCCTCGTCGCCGCGCTGGATACGCTGGTAGATTTCTTCGCGATGGACGGCCACATCCTTCGGCGCGGTGATGCCGATACGGACCTGGTTGCCCTTGACGCCCAGGACGGTCACGCTGACCGAATCACCGATCATCAAGGTTTCGCCTACCCGGCGAGTCAAGATCAACATTGTTGTATTTCTCCATGGAACCGTGTGGAAGGGTATTCCCCAACGGCCTGGCGGACCGTCAAGGCCCGCCCCACGACAAAGGGAAAAAGATTGCCAATGGTACCGCCAGCGCTCCCACGCCTACAAGGCGCGGGAGCAGGCGATTCATCACAGGCGAGCGCCGACCCAGTCCACCACGGCCGACAGCGCGGATGCAAGGGCGGGCCCGTCCTCGCCACCACCCTGGGCCAGGTCCGGGCGACCGCCGCCCTTGCCACCGATCTGACCGGCGACATGGGCCAGCAGTTCCCCGGCCTTGACCCGCCCCATTGCGCTGCCATTCACGCCCGCCACCAGGGCGACCTTGCCGTCCTGGGCACCGGCCAGCAGGATCACCGCATCACCGAGCTGCTGCTTGAGGCGGTCCACGGCCTCGCGCAGGGCTTTTGCGTCAAATCCTTCGAGGCGCGCGACCAGCACGCTGACGCCGGAAACGTCGACTGCCTGCTGTGAAAGATCGGCAGTGGCGCCGGCGGCAAGCCTGGCCTTCAACGATTCGAGCTCGCGTTCGAGCTGCTTCTGACGCGCGGTCTGTGCGCGGATCCTGTCGACCACATCGGCCGCGCTGCCGCCCAGCAGGCTCGCCGCTTCGACCAGGCGCGTTTCCTCGGCATCGATGTGATCCAGCGCACCCTGGCCGGTAACGGCCTCGATGCGACGCACGCCGGCCGAGACGCCGCCTTCGGACGTGATCTTGAACAGGCCGATGTCGCCGGTACGGGTCACATGCGTACCACCGCACAGCTCAGTGGAGTAATCACCCATCTTCAGCACGCGCACCTGCTCGCCGTACTTCTCTCCGAACAGCGCCATCGCGCCGAAGTCCAGCGCCTCCTGCATGCCCATGTTGTGCACTTCAGCGGCATGGTTGGCGCGCACCTGCTCGTTCACCTTGCGCTCGACGACCGCCAGTTCGTCGGCCGTGATCGGCTGGAAATGCGAGAAATCGAAGCGCAGGCGATCCGGTGCCACCAGTGAGCCCTTCTGCTGCACGTGGGTACCGAGCACTTCGCGCAGGGCGGCGTGCAGCAGGTGGGTAGCGGAATGGTTGAGGATGGTGGCGCCGCGACGTGCCGCATCCACCTGCCCGGACAGCACATCGCCCACGGACAGGGTGCCTTCGGCCAGCGTGCCGACGTGGCCGTGGAACTGGCCGGCGAACTTCCGGGTTTCCTCCACGTCCACGCGCACACCGTCGCCGCGCAGCACGCCGGTGTCGCCCACCTGGCCACCGGATTCGGCATAGAACGGCGTGCGATCAGCCAGCACGATCACCGCATCGCCCGCCTGCACGGACGGTACGGGACGGCCGTCCTTCAGCAGCGCGACCACGCGCAGGCCATCCGCCTGCAGGCTGTCGTAGCCCAGGAACGTGGTCGGCGCGAGGGTGGCGACCAGGTCGGCCGGCAGCGTCACGCCACCACCGAACTTGCCGGCCGCACGCGCGGTTTCGCGCTGCTGCTCCATCGCCGCATCGAAGCCGGCCGTGTCCACGGTCATGTCACGCTCGCGCGCGATGTCGGCGGTGAGGTCCAGCGGGAAACCATAGGTGTCGTACAGGCGGAACGCATCCACGCCCGGAATGACCTTGTTTGATGCCCTGGCGGCCACGTCCTCGAAGATCTTCATGCCGGCATCGAGCGTTTCCGCGAACCGCTCTTCCTCGGCGCGCAGCGCGCGCACCACGGTATCGATGGCGACACCCAGCTCCGGATAGGCCTCACCCATCTGCTCGACCAGGGTCGGCACCAGCGCACTGAAGAACGGCTGGCGCACGCCGAGCATCCAGCCATGGCGCAGCGCGCGGCGGATGATCCGGCGCAGCACGTAGCCACGGCCTTCGTTGGACGGCAGCACGCCATCCACGATGAGGAAGGAACAGGCGCGGATATGGTCGGCGATGACACGCAGCGACTTGTTTTCCAGGTCGGCGGTGCCGGTCAGCTCGCTGGCCTTGCGGATCAGCGCCTGGAACAGGTCGATCTCATAGTTGGTATGCACGTGCTGCAGGATCGCCGCCAGGCGTTCCAGGCCCATGCCGGTATCCACGCAGGGTGCGGGCAGCGGTACCAGGGTGCCATCCGGCTGGCGGTCGAACTGCATGAAGACCAGGTTCCAGATCTCGATGAAGCGATCGCCATCTTCATCCGGCGAGCCCGGCGGGCCACCGGCGATATGCTCGCCATGGTCGTAGAAGATCTCGGTACACGGGCCGCATGGACCGGTTTCGGCCATCTGCCAGAAGTTGTCGGAAGCGAACGGCGCGCCCTTGTTGTCGCCGATGCGCACGATGCGATCTTCCGGGATGCCTACCATGTCGCGCCACAACGCATAGGCCTCGTCATCGGTCTGGTAGACGGTAACCAGCAGACGCTCCGCCGGCAGCTTCCAGACCTGCGTCAGAAGTTCCCAGGCCCAGGCGATGGCGTCCTTCTTGAAATAATCGCCGAACGACCAGTTGCCCAGCATTTCGAAGAAGGTGTGGTGACGTGCGGTGTAACCCACCTGGTCCAGATCGTTGTGCTTGCCACCGGCACGCAGGCAGCGCTGGACATCGGCCGCGCGCACGTAGCTGCGCTTTTCCGCGCCAAGGAACACGTCCTTGAACTGGACCATGCCCGAATTGGTGAACAGCAGGGTCGGGTCGTTGCCCGGAACCAGCGGCGCGGACGGCACGATGGTGTGGCCCTTGCCCCTGAAGAACTCAAGGAAATCGGTGCGGATCTGGGAGGTGGTGAATTTGGCGGGTGCGTTCATGGGGGCTGGCAGTCTGCGGGCCGGAGGACACACCGCCGCCGGCCACGCTGGCCGGGGTCGGATTCTGGACCTCCGAAACCTTGAAGGGTAACAGGCCCGGGCCGCTCAGTCGTCAGGGTCGAAGCGGGTGGCACGGCGGATGGTGTCGCCATCGAACCCGCGGCGCGCCAGCAGGTCGGCGGCCTTGCGCCGCTGCGGCAGGTCCTGTGGCCCGTTGTCGCCGAAACGGCGCTGCACCAGGCTGCGGGCGTTTTCCAGGTAATCGCCTTCGTAGCTGTCCATGGCCGCCGCGATGGCCTCGCTGTCCAGGCCGTGCGTGCCCAGCTCCGCGCGGATGTGCAGGGGACCGTAACCACCATTGGCACGTCCACGTACCAGGCTTTCAGCGAACCGCTCATCGTCCTGCCAGCCTTCGCTGGCCAGCCTCTCGACTGCGGCCTGCGCCTGTTCCGGCGCGATGCCGCGCGCCACCAGCTTCCGACCCAGCTCCCTGCGTGAATGCTCCCGCCGGACCAGCAGGCCAAGCGCCCGTTGCAACGGGGTCTGTTCCGGACGCCTGCGCTTTCGCGCCGATGGCGGAGATTGCGTGTCGTCGTGCATGTCTGCCCTTCCAGCCTATCGTCCCTGCATCACCCCATCCCGGGTGTGCATGGAAACTGCGGGACAGGGCGACGTCACTGACGGCGCCGCCCTGCCCCGCAGCACTACTCAGGCCTCGTCGTCGCCGTCGTCCTCGCCCGCCTGCGGAGCCACTTCGGTCGGCTGGAACTTCTCGCGCAGCTCGGCTTCCAGCCGGGCGGCGACCTGCGGGTTGTCGCGCAGATAGCCACGGGCATTGTCCTTGCCCTGGCCGATACGCTCTTCGCCATAGCTGTACCAGGCGCCCGCCTTGTCGACCAGCTTGGCATCCACGCCCATGTCGATCAGCTCACCTTCGCGGCTGATGCCTTCGCCGTAGAGGATTTCGGTGATGACCTGCTTGAACGGGGGCGCAAGCTTGTTCTTGACCACCTTGATCTTGGTCTGGTTGCCGATGATCTCATCGCCCTTCTTGATGGCACCGATACGGCGGATATCCAGGCGCACGGACGCGTAGAACTTCAGCGCGTTGCCGCCGGTCGTCACTTCCGGGCTCTGTCCCGGCATCATCACACCGATCTTCATGCGCAGCTGGTTGATGAACACCACCAGCGTGTTGGAGCGCTTGATGTTGCCGGTGAGCTTGCGCAGGGCCTGGCTCATCAGGCGCGCCTGCAGGCCGGGCAGCTGATCGCCCATCTCACCTTCGATTTCCGCCTTCGGGGTCAGCGCGGCCACCGAGTCCACCACCACGATGTCCACTGATCCCGAACGCACCAGCATGTCGGCGATTTCCAGTGCCTGCTCACCGGTATCGGGCTGCGACAGCAGCAGGTCGTCGACGTTCACGCCAAGCTTGGCGGCGTAGATCGGGTCCAGCGCATGCTCGGCATCGATGAAGGCCGCGGTGCCGCCCTTCTTCTGGCATTCCGCGATGGCCTGCAGGGTCAGCGTCGTCTTGCCGGAGGATTCCGGACCATAGATTTCCACCACGCGGCCCTTGGGCAGGCCCCCGATGCCCAGCGCGATATCCAGCATCAGCGAACCGGTGGGAATGGCCTCGACAGGTTCGACAACACGGTCACCCATGCGCATCACCGAGCCCTTGCCGAACTGCTTTTCGATCTGGCTCAGTGCGGCGGCCAGGGCACGCTTCTTGTTCTCATCCATCGTCTTGGTCCTCGGGGAAGTGGTCATCTTTTTAATCGTGGTCAACTCGGGTACGGGGGAGACTGTAGCGGGCGCTCATCGCACAGACTGAGACAGCGACCGGGCAAGCCGAACATTATCGCCGCAGACGTCAGCCGCCGCCGTTCCCGGGCGCTCAACGGTTGGGACGCAGCAGGCCGCAATACAGGCCTTCTATCGAAAAGTCCTGATCCGGGAGGACTTCTATGGGCGCATAGTCCGGATTGCGCGGCAGCAGGCGGATGCGATCCTTGCCGATCTTCAACAGCTTGACGGTGATCTCATCGTCGATGCGGGCCACCACGATCTGCCCGGAATTCGCATCCCGGGTGCGATGCACGCCGATCAGGTCACCATCGAAAATGCCCTCGTCGATCATCGAGTCACCCTGCACCTTGAGCAGGTAGTCCGGCGCCGGCGAAAAGAACACCCGATCCAGCACGACGAAATCGTCCGAGCCGATATCGGCACCGATCGGCAGGCCGGCCGCGACGCGCCCCAGCACCGGCAGGCGCAGGACACTGTCGTCGTGCTCCGGTGCGGCCACCCGTTCCACCGCCGGCGCCTGCACCAGGCGTATGCCGCGCGCCTGCCCGGGCACGCGGCGGATCACCCCGGCCTGCTCCAGCACCTCCAGGTGGTACTGCGCGGCGCGCACCCCCTTGAAGCCGAATGCGCGGGCGATTTCGGTCTGCGACGGCGGCACGCCATCGGATTCGATGTGATCGGCGATCAGCTGCAGGATCGCCTGCTGGGTTTCGGTGAGGTCGGCGCTGTTCATGGTTAGTAGTATTACTACTAACGAACCGCCCCGCAAGTGCCTGCGATTCCGGCGCGGCCCATCCGGCCCCGGGACCCATCAGCGGCGCCGACCGCTCCGCCAGATCGAGAACAGGATCCACACGCCGCACAGGCCAGCGCCAATGAATCCCGCCACGCCCAGCACCAGCAGCCAGCGGCTGGAAATGCCGCCCACGCTGTGCATGACGATCGACGAGCCGATGATCAGCGCAGCAGTGACGATTCCGACCACCAGGCGGTTCGCGGCCTGGTTGACCTGGTCGCCGAACCCTTTCAGTGCAGTGGTCTCCACCTTCAGCTGCAGGCGCCCACGACGCGCGGCCTGCACCAGCCTGCGCAGGTCGCGCGGGAGTTCGCCCGCCAGGTCCAGCATTCCCAGCAGGCTGCGCCGCCCCCGCCTGAGCAGCGCCCGCGGCGCGTAACGCTGCAGCACCACGCGTTCCAGGAACGGCCGCGCCGCGCTGGCCATGTCGAAGCCGGGATCCAGCTGACGCCCCATCCCTTCCAGGGTCAGGAACGCCTTGATCATCAGCGCGAGGTCGGCGGGCAGGGTCAGGTTGTAGCTGCGCAGCAACTGGGTGATGTCGGACAGCATCAGGCCGATGCGCAGGTCCTTGAGCGGCACGCCACGATAGCGGTCCACGAACTGGCTGATGTCCTGCTGCAGGCGGCCTTCGTCCACGGACACGCCACCGGCCCAGTCCAGCAGGATGTCGGCCACCGCCTCCGGCTCCTGCTCCACCAGCCCATGCAGCAGCTGCGCCACCTGGAACCGGCGGGGTTCGGACAACGTGCCGATCATGCCGAAATCGATCACGCCGATGCGCCCGTCGCGCAGGTAGATGATGTTTCCAGGGTGCGGATCGGCGTGGAAACAGCCATCCTCCAGCACCATCTTCAATACGATGTCCGCGCCCCTGCGTGCCAGCACGCCACGATCCAGGCCTGCCGCATCCACGCCGGCCAGGTCGCGGCCAGGGATGCCTTCGACGAAGTCCTGGACATTCAGGCTTTCGCAGGTCCATTGCCAGTGCACGGCAGGAATCAGGATATCGTCGCGTCCGGCGAAATCCCGCGCGATGCGCTCGGCATTGCGGCATTCGGCAGCGAAATCAAGTTCCCGCCGCAGCGAGGTGGTGAACTGCTGCACGACCTCGGCGGGACGATAACGGCGCAGGTCCGGCAATCGCGCTTCGATGATGTCGGCCAGCCTGGCCAGCAGCCGCAGGTCGGCTTCGACCACGTCGCGGATACCCGGGCGCCGCACTTTCAACACCACCTCGCGCCCGTCGTGCAGCCGCGCGCGATGGGCCTGCGCCAGCGATGCGGCTGCCATCGGCGTTTCGTCCAGCCACGCGAAAACCTGCTCCGGGTCGCCCCCCAGGTCGTATCGCAGCTGTTCGCGGATATGCGCGTACGGCAAGGCCGGCACGGCGTTCTGAAGCTCGGAGAATTCTTCGATCCAGTCCGCGGGAAACAGGTCCACACGAGTGGCCAGCACCTGGCCAAGCTTGACGAAGGTCGGGCCGAGTTCCTCCATCGCGCGCCGCACGCGCATCGGCGCGGTCATCGGCGGCCGCGGGGTATCGTCGCCCCAGTGCAGCAGCCGGCCGGCGCGTTCCAGCACATCGGCCAGCCCGATGCGTCGCACCAGGTCGCCGAATCCATTGCGGATCAGGACTGCCGCGATTTCCTGCAGCCGTCCCAGGTCACGGACCGTTCCCAGCGTTTCCCACATCGATGCATGCTCCGCAACCCGCCAGCGGGCAGCATCTCACAGCTGCGCGAGGATGCCGTGCAACGCCGCCGAAACGGTCTGCCGGCGGATCGCATCGCGGTCGCCGTGGAAATGGAACAGCTGCGCCTGCGCATAGCCGCCGCGACGCTTCCAGCCGATCCACACGCTGCCGACCGGCTTGTCATCACTACCGCCGCCCGGGCCGGCGATGCCGGTTACCGCCACCGCGATGCCCGCACCGGAGTTCACCAATGCACCGGAGACCATCTCCAGCACCGTTTCGCGACTGACCGCGCCAAAGGCTTCCAGCGTCTGCGCGCGTACGCCGAGCAGCCTCTGCTTGGCCTCGTAGCTGTAAACCACCATGCCGCAATCGAAAAACGCCGAAGAACCGGCGATGTCGGTCATCACCTTGGCGATCCAGCCGCCACTGCAGCTTTCGGCGGTGACCAGCTGCAGGCCGGCCTGTTGCAGGCGCTGGCCGAGCTCACTGCCCAGGGCGGACAGCAGGTCGTCGGTGGGAACGGTCATGTGCGCGGCGTCGAAGGGGGAACTGCCGTTGTACCCCATCCGGCCCGTGGCGACCAACCAGGCGCCGATGTCGCCAGCCCCTGGCGGTCCTCCACGCTACGACGCCATCACCACTCCGGGACCTTCTCCGGCAGCAGCGCACGGATGGGCGCACCGTCTTCGCCCGCGGCCAGCTTCTCGGCCTCGGCGATCGGAATATCCACCTGCAGCAGCCAGCCCTCTTCGTCCGCTCTTTCTTCGCGCACCACTTCCATCTGGTGCAGTTTCGCGCGCAATCGCCCTGCCGACGGTGGCAGTCGCAGCGCGCCGCTCACATGCTGCAGGCCCAGGCGCTTGCCGAGCACCGCCTGCAGCAGTTCCAGGCCACGCCCGTCGCGCGCTGAAATCCATACGCGCTCGCGACGCGACTCGTCCGGCACGCCATCCTGGCCGTCATGGCGCACCTCCGCGCCCTCGACACGGTCGATCTTGTTGAACACCAGCAACTGCGGCAGATCGCCGGCCCCGACGGCCGCCAGCACTTCATCCACCTGGGCGATGCGCTCCTCGCGATGCGGATCGGCGGCATCGACGATATGCAGCAGGAAATCCGCCTCGCGTGCTTCGGACAGCGTGGAACGGAACGCCGCGACCAGATCGTGCGGAAGATCGCGCACGAAGCCGACGGTATCGGCCAGCACCACGTTGCCACCGGGCAGCGCGATGCGCCGCACGGTCGGGTCCAGGGTGGCGAACAGCTGGTCGGCGGCATAGGCCTCGGCGCCGGTCAGTGCGTTGAACAGCGTGGACTTGCCGGCATTGGTGTAGCCCACCAGGGCCACGCGCGGCAGTTCGCTGCGCACGCGCGCACGGCGCATCTGGGTACGCTGCACCTCGACCTTCTCCAGACGCTTCTGCAGCTGCTCCACCCGCTTCTGCAGCAGGCGGCGGTCGGTTTCCAGCTGGGTTTCGCCCGGGCCGCGCAGGCCGATGGAACCGCCGCGCTGGCGTTCAAGATGGGTCCAGCCGCGCACCAGCCGCGTGGCGAGATGGCGCAGTTGCGCCAGCTCGACCTGCAGCTTGCCGTCATGGCTGCGCGCACGCTGGGCGAAGATGTCCAGGATCAGTCCGGTACGGTCGATCACCCGACGTTCCAGGAAACGTTCCAGGTTGCGCTCCTGCACCGGCGACAGCGCATGGTTGACCAGCACCAGGTCCGCGCCGGTGGCGTCGGCCGCAGCTTTCACTTCATCCAGCTTGCCGCTGCCGATCAACGTGGACGGACTGGGCCGGTCGATACGCGCAGTGATGGTGGCGGCGATGGTGGCGCCAGCCGATCGCGCCAGATCGCCGAATTCTTCAAGCACGTCGTCTTCCAGCTTGCCGGCATGCGGCTGGATCAACAGTGCGTTTTCGCCCTTCTTCGAGCGATCAAACATGGGAAACCCCGGGATTATTCAACAGCGTCATCACCTGCCGACGAACCTTCTTCATTGGATTGCACGAATCCGCCGCCAGGGCCGACCTTGACGTTGCGGGCCGGTACCACGGTGGAAATGGCGTGCTTGTAGACCATCTGGCTGACGGTATTGCGCAGCAGCACCACGAACTGGTCGAACGATTCGATCGTGCCCTGCAGCTTGATGCCGTTCACCAGGTAAACCGAAACCGGCACGCGCTCGCGACGCAGTGCGTTCAGAAACGGGTCCTGCAGCGATTGCCCCTTGGACATTTCAAACTCCTGATTATTGTTTTTATGGTCGCCGGCAGATGCCACGGCCCCCAGCCGCCCACCGACGAATCCGATGGTACACGTACCCGGTTGAACCCGGTCAGGGCCTGGCGAAGGCCGCCACTGCGGCAAGCAGCTGCTGTCCTTCCAGATGGGGATCGAACCAGCGCGCATCAAGCTCGCCACGCAGCCAGGTCAACTGGCGTTTGGC
>Ga0160467_100620_pt1 | contig 28929 bp, 26 predicted proteins | sample HID1972I_E11MG_FD_108221 | JGI IMG/M metagenome (GOLD analysis project Ga0160467, IMG submission 108221) | Enriched pill bug-associated microbial communities from UW Madison campus, WI, USA - HID1972I_E11 MG | ecosystem: Host-associated > Arthropoda: Insects > Digestive system > Unclassified ... | reverse complement strand
TGCCGGCCAGCGGCCGGCACTACCGCGGCAGGCTGGCGCTGCTCTCGCCGGCGAACATGCCCTGCGGGCCGAACCGGCGCTCATGGATCCGGCCATGGCCACGTGCATCGATGAACACCAGGGTGCTGGCGCGGGTCCCGTAGTCGTCGCCGCGGATGAATGCCGTGCTCAGCCAGCGTTCGCGCTCCAGGCCGATGCCGGTGTCCGGCAGGTCGATGTCCGCAGGGCGGTGTTCATCGGCCAGTGCCGTCCACAGAGGTTCCAGCGAGGTCTCGCCGGCCTCCAGCCAGGCTGACAGCGCATCCATCAAGCGTCGGGTTTTCGGCCACGGTGCGTCCAGCGCGGCGTTGGACATCCCATGCACGCCTGCTGCCAGCGACTGCCGGTCGAATGGACGATTGCCCAGGTATTCGACGCCCTCCGCATCGGCCAGCAGGAGATTGAACGGAGCATAGGACGCCGCCTCCCGGGCCAGAAGGTCGGCGTGCCCGGCCGCCGTCCGGGTGCCGCGAAGGAAACCGGCGACCAGCGCACCCCGCGAAGGCCCGGCCTGTGCAGCCATCGGGTCGCGCACGTTGGTGACCACGGCCATGCGTCCGGCCGGCCCGACGGCGGCCCAGCCGCCCCCGGAACGCAGGTCGCGTCCACCCAGCACTCCGGGCGCATCGCTCCACGGCGCCAGGGGGGCCGTGGGGCGGGCATGGAATTCGTCACGGTTGCCGGCCATCACCAGCCGCCAGCGCGGATGACGCAACCAGGCCAGGGCAAGCAGGCACATGCGGCAGATTCTGATCGTTTGCGCACATTTCCGCCAACCGCGTTATGCGTTCCATGAATGAGGGGCCGAGGTTTCACGCCTTCTGCACAGGCCTGAACTTCGCCCCAATCTGAAATTTGAGACGAAACAGCAACTTGTGGATAAGCCTTGAACAAGTCTCTAAACATTGCCGCAAGCTATTGATGCCGCACGTGATTTTCGCCTGCAAAAGTTGTTGACAACCCTTTGCCCGCTGCTAAGGTGGGCACAAGAGGGAAAACCGGGTGTTTTGTGGTTTTTCGTGGTTCAATGTTTCACCGGGCGAAGGAAAGGTGCAGGCGTCGTGTTTCAGGGCGAGACGGCCATCACAGTTGACGACAAAGGGCGCATGGCGGTTCCCACCGCGCATCGCGACCTCGTCGCGCGCGTGAGCAACAACCGCCTGGTCCTCACCTACAACCCGTTCGAATCCGGCTGCCTGTGGCTGTATGCCGAATCCGAATGGGAGCGGGTGCGCGACGACGTCATGGCCAAGCCGAATACCCAGCGCGTGGTCCGCCTGCTGCAGCAGAAACTGGTCGGTTCGGCCGCGCACCTGGAGCTGGACGGCAATGGCCGCATCAGCATCCCCGCCAGCCACCGCGGCGCGGTGGGCATCGAGAAAAAGGCGGTATTGCTGGGCATGGGTGACAAATTCGAACTTTGGAGCGAGCAGGCGCATCGCGCACTGATCCAGCAGACGTTGTCTGACGGGGATCTGGGCGATGGGTTGCTCGACCTGAAATTGTGAGCCGGGGTGCCCGGGTGCGCGGTCAAGCGCAGGCCGGTCACCTCCCGGTGTCGCAGTCGCCGGCGGGGCATCTGCCGGTTCTGTACACCCAGGTCCTGGAAGGCCTGAGGGTGATCGAAAACGGACATTACCTGGATGGCACGTTCGGTCGTGGCGGACACGCCCGCGGCGTGCTGGAACAGCTCGGCAGCGAGGGCCGCCTGCTGGTCATGGACAAGGATCCGGAAGCCATCGCCGTAGCCGAGCGCGATTTCGCGCCGGATCCGCGCGTGTCCATCTTCCGTGGCAGCTTCGCCCAGCTGCTGCAGTGGCCGGAAACCGCGGACGGGCTGGACGGCATCCTGTTCGACCTCGGTGTTTCCTCGCCGCAGCTGGACGTGGCCGAACGTGGTTTCAGCTTCGGCAAGGACGGTCCGCTGGACATGCGCATGGACCCGGACAGCGGCGAGAGCGCGGCGCAGTGGCTGGCACGTGCCGATGACACCGAGATCGCCGGCGTGTTGTGGACCTATGGCGAAGAGCGCCAGAGCCGGCGCATCGCCCGGGCCATCGTGGCGCGCCGGCAGAAGCAGCCGTTCACCCGTACCGCCGAGCTGGCGGAGGTGATCGCGTCGGTGATGCCGCGCGGCAAGGACAAGATTCATCCGGCCACGCGCAGCTTCCAGGCCATCCGCATCCATATCAACCGCGAACTGGCCGACCTGGAAGCGGGACTGGATGCGGCGGTCGAGCGCCTGCGGCCCGGCGGCCGGCTGGCGGTGATCAGTTTCCATTCGCTGGAAGACCGCATCGTCAAGCAGTACATGAACCGGCTGGCCAAGGCGCCTCCGAGCAATCGTCGCCTGCCGGAACAGCAGGCCTTCGTTCCGACCCTGGACCTTGTCGGCGGCGCCATCAAGGCCAGTGACGACGAGCTGGCGGCCAATCCGCGCGCGCGCAGCGCGGTGCTGCGGGTCGCGCAGAAGCGCGAGGTGGCGCAGTGAGCCGGTTGATCCTGGTGATGCTGCTGGCCTGCACGGTCGCGTCGGCGATCGGCGTGGTGTTCGTGCGCCACCGTCATCGGCAGACATTCATCGAACTGGCGCGTGCCGAACGCGTCCGCGATGAGCTCAACATCGAATTCGGGCGCCTGCAGCTGGAACAGGCCACCCTGGCCGAAGCCAATCGGGTGGATCGGGTCGCGCGCGAGAAGCTGGGCATGAAGTTCCCCGAGGCTGCCGATGTGGTGGTGGTGCGCCCATGAGCAAGGCCGGCCGCAACCGCCCCCGCAATGCCTTCAACCTGCGCCAGCGGTTGCGCTGGGTGGCGCTTGCGCTCGGCCTGTGTTCGGTGTCGCTGGTCGGCCGTGCCGCGTATGTGCAGCTGATCAACAGCGATTTCTACCAGCGCCAGGGTGAAGCCCGCTACCTGCGCGAGCTGCCGATCAAGACCTCGCGCGGCATGATCACCGATCGCAACGGCGAGCCGGTGGCGGTGTCCACGCCGGTTGCATCCATCTGGGTGAACCCGCAGGAGCTGCTGCGCACGCCGGACCGCATTCCGGAGCTGGCCAGCGCGCTGGGCCTGTCGGTGGACGACCTGAGCAGCCGCCTGTCGCAGAAGGCAGACAAGGAATTCATGTACCTGCGCCGCCGCATAAATCCGGACGACGCAGAGAAGATCGTTGCCCTGAAGATCCCCGGCGTGGCCGCGCAGCGCGAGTTCCGCCGCTTCTATCCGCAGGGCGAAGCGATGGCGCACGTGCTGGGCTTCACCAACATCGATGACCGTGGCCAGGAAGGCCTGGAGCTGGCCTTCGACGAGTGGCTGCGCGGCGAGCCGGGCGCCAAGCGGGTGATCCGCAACCGCAAGGGCGAGACGGTGGAAAGCGATCTGCTGCGCGCCGCCACGCCGGGCAAGGACCTGACCCTCAGCATCGACCGCCGCATCCAGTTCCTGGCCTACAAGGAGCTGCGCAACGCCCTGGTGGAGAACAAGGCGGCCGGTGGTTCGATGGTGATCATGGACGTGGCCACCGGCGAGATCCTGGCCATGGTCAACCTGCCGACCTACAACCCGAATTCGCTGCAGGGCGCGATTCCGGACACGCGCCGCAACCGCGCGGTGACCGACCTGGTGGAGCCGGGCTCGACCATGAAGCCGCTGACCATCGCCTCGGCGCTGCAGGCTGGCGTGGTCACCAAGGACACCATCATCGATACCAACCCCGGCTACATGTCGCTGGGCCGTTACACCATCAAGGATGTGCCGCGGAACAACGGCGTGCTCAACGTCACCGGCGTGATCACCCGCAGTTCGAACATCGGCGCGGCCAAGATCGTGGCCAGGCTGCCGGACCAGACGTTCTACGATTCGGTGCACAAGTTCGGTTATGGCAGCCGCCCTGGCAGCGGTTTCCCCGGCGAATCGGCCGGCGTGCTGCCGTTGCCGGCGCGCTGGAGCGGCCCGTCGAAGACCACCATGTCGTATGGCTATGGCCTGTCGGTGACGCCGCTGCAGATCGCCACGGCGTATTCGGCGCTGGGCAACGGCGGCAAGCTGATCCCGCCCACCTTCGTGAAGGGCCAGCACAACGAAGCACGCCAGGTGATCGATCCGCAGATCGCCAAGGACGTGGTGGCCATGATGGAAACGGTGGTGACGCAGGGCGGCGCCAAGCAGGCGGCGGTGCTGGGTTATCACGTGGCGGGCAAGACCGGCACGGCGCGCAAGGCCGGTCCGGGGGGTTACGAACGCGGGCATTACAACGCGCTGTTCGCCGGCGTGGTGCCGGCCAGCAATCCACGCTTCGCCACGGTGATCGTCATCAATGATCCGCAGGGCGGCAAATACTATGGCGGCCTGGTCTCGGCGCCGGTGTTTCACAATGTGATGGACGGTGCCCTGCGCCTGATGGACGTGCCGCCGGATGACATCCAGTCGTGGCTGGCCGCGCAGCAGTCGGGCAAGACCGGTCACGCCGCGTCGGTGCTGCCGATGCCGCCGGCGGACACGGTACTGCCGACCGACGCCGCCGCCGAATTCGATGCCGCGCTGCCTACGGCGCAGGCGCCTGCCGCTCCTTCATCGCCGGCACCGGCGGGGGGGACGCAATGAGCCGCGCGATGGCATTGTCATCCCTGCTTGCCGATGTGGACCTGGGCGGGCGCGATATCCAGGTATCCGGCCTGGTGATGGACAGCCGCAGCGTACGCCCGGGCGATGCCTTCGTGGCGATTGCCGGCTTCGGCGCGCATGGCCTGGGTTTCGTCGAGCAGGCACGTGCCGCCGGCGCGTCGGCGATCCTGTTCGAGCCGCCGGCACCGGCCGGGCTGCCCGCACCGGCCGACGCCATCGCCGTGCCTGGCCTGCGCGCGCGGCTGGGGCTCATGGCCGACCAGTTCCATGGCGCGCCTTCGCGTGCGATGACGATGGTCGGTGTCACCGGTACCAACGGCAAGACTTCCAGCGTGCAATTGCTGGTGCAGGCCTGGCATCTGCTGGGTGTGCGCGGCGGAAGCATCGGAACGCTGGGTGCCGGCCTGCATGGCGACGTTCGGCCGACCGGCTTCACCACGCCGCTGGTGCTGCAGATGCATGCGCTGCTGGCAGGCCTGCGTAGCGACGGCGCACAGGCGGTGGCCATGGAAGTCAGCTCGCATGCGCTGGACCAGGGGCGCGTGGACGCAGTCCATTTCGATGTCGCGGTGTTCACCAACCTCACCCGCGACCATCTGGATTACCACGGCGACATGGCCGGTTATGGCGCGGCCAAGGAGCGGCTGTTCCATCGCGATGGGCTGCGCGCGTCGGTCATCAACCTGGACGATGCGTTCGGCCGTCAGCTGCTGGCCCGGTTGCCGGCTGGCCAGCAGGCCATTGGTGTCAGCTCAAGGGACGTCGAAGGTGCCAGCGTGCGCGCCGGCAGCATCGTGCTGGATGGCCGCGGGCTTGCCTTCACCCTGGATATCGATGGCCACTGTGCGGACGTGCGCTCGCCGCTGCTGGGACGCTTCAACGTGGACAATCTGCTGGTGGTGGCCGGCACGCTGCATGCGCTGGGCCATCCACTGGCGACCATCGCCGGGGTGCTCGGTCGCCTGCAGCCGATCCACGGACGCATGAACCGGCTGGGTGGCGAACAGGGCAAGCCGACCGTGGTGATCGACTATGCGCATACGCCCGACGCGCTGGAACAGGCGCTTTCGAGCCTGCGCGGCCACGTTGCCGGCCGGCTGACCTGCGTGTTTGGCTGCGGTGGTGAGCGTGATACCGGCAAGCGGCCGCAGATGGCAGCCATCGCCGAGCGCCTGGCGGACGCGGTCGTGGTTACCGACGACAATCCGCGTGGCGAGGATGGCGATCGCATCGTGGCCGACATCCTCGCCGGTTTCGCCGATCCGGCGCAGGTGGTGGTGCAGCGCGATCGCGCGCGCGCCATCGCCACGGCGGTCGAGGCGGCCGGGGAGGGCGACATCGTGCTGGTGGCCGGCAAGGGCCATGAGCCGTACCAGGAAATCCACGGCGTGAAACACCCGTTCGACGATACCGGCGTGGCCGCTGCCGCGCTGGCCGCGCAGGGCATGGAGGTGCACCCGTGAGGCGCACCCTGCTTTCGCTGATCGCTCACTGGGCCGGTGGTGAGATCCACGGCGACGACGTGGCCATCGACGCGATCAGCAACGACACCCGGCAGATGAGCGCCGGCAGCCTGTACGTGGCCCTGCGTGGAGAACGCTTCGACGGCCATGATTTCGGAACCGATGCACAGGCGCGCGGCGCCAGTGCGCTGCTGGTGGAACAGTTGCTGCCGCTTGACCTGCCGCAGGTGCTGGTGGCCGACAGCGAGCTGGCACTGGCGCGCATCGCCGCCGGCATGCAGCGCGATCGCGCCACGCGGGTGTTCGCCATCACCGGCAGCAACGGCAAGACCAGCGTCAAGACGCTGCTGGTGGGCATCCTGCAGCAGCATGCGCAGGCCAGCCACGCCGTGGTGCATGCCAATCCGGGCAACCGCAACAACGAGATCGGCCTGCCGCTTGCCGTCATCGAAGCGCCGGAAGATGCGGATTTCGCCGTGTATGAGATGGGTGCGGGCAAGCCCGGCGACATCGCCTACCTGACCGATATCGTACGACCGGACTGGTCGCTGGTGAACAACATCGCCGCCGCCCACCTTGAGCGGATGGGCAGCCTGCTGGGCGTGGCCACCACCAAGGGCGCGATCTACGCTGCACTGCCCGCCGATGGCGTGGCGGTGATCAACGCCGACGATGCCTTCGCGCCGTGGTTCGAACAGCACTTCGTCGGTACGCCCGCCCATTGTGGGGTGCTGCGCTTTGGCCTGGATCACAGCGCCGAGGTGTCGGCCACCGCACTGCGCTTCGATGCCGGCGGCAGCCATTTCACGCTGCACACGCCCGCCGGCGAAGCCAGCGTGTCGCTGCCGTTGCCGGGACGCCACAGTGTCGGCAACGCGCTGGCGGCGACCGCGCTCGCACTGGCCGCAGGCATCGCGCTGGAACACGTGGTCGCCGGGCTGCAGGCCGCCGAACCGGTGCCGGGCCGGCAGATCGCCCACCGCCTGCATGGCGGTGCGGTGCTGGTGGATGACAGCTACAACGCCAATCCGGGTTCGCTGGAAGCCGCGATCACTGCGCTGGTGGCGGCCGGTGACGAAGGCTGGCTGGTGCTGGGCGACATGCGCGAGCTGGGCGACGGCGCCGAGGCGCTGCACGCGCAGGCCGGCCTCCGCGCACGCCAGGCCGGCCTGAAGCGGCTCTACACGCTGGGCCCGCTGAGTGCCGCCGCATCCGCTGCGTTCGGTGAGGGCGGACGGCATTTCCACAGCCATGACGCGCTGGCCCGGGCGCTGCAGGACGACCTGCACGCCGGCGTCCGCTGTCTGGTGAAGGGTTCCCGTGGCAGCGCCATGGACACCATCGTCAAGGCGCTGCTGGCGCGAGGAGAGGAAGCACCCCATGTTGTATGAACTGGCTCGATGGTTGCAGCAGCTGGAGAGCTCGTTCGGGCTGTTCAACTATCAGACATTCCGCGCCATCCTCGCCGCGCTGACGTCGCTGTTCCTGTCGCTGTGGATGGGCCCTGCGGTGATCCGCCGGCTGGCGCAGTTCAAGGGCGGCCAGCCGATCCGCACCGATGGGCCGAAGACGCATTTCTCCAAGGCCGGCACGCCGACCATGGGCGGTTCGCTGATCCTGCTGTCGGTCACCCTGGCGGTGCTGGCATGGGCGGACCTGGGCAACCGCTACGTGTGGCTGGTGCTGGCGGTGATGATCTGCTTCGGTGCCATCGGCTGGTACGACGACTGGATCAAGATCGTCCGTCGCGATCCGAACGGCCTGAAATCGCGCTGGAAGTACCTGCTGCAGTCCATCTTTGGTCTTGCCGCCGGCCTGTTCCTGTACTTCACCGCGGACGTACCGTCAGCGCTGACGTTCTATATCCCGATGTTCAAGTCGGTGGCGCTGCCGCTGGCCGGGATCAGCTTCGTGGCCATCGCCTATTTCTGGATCGTCGGCTTCTCCAATGCGGTCAACCTCACCGATGGCCTGGATGGCCTGGCGATCATGCCCACGGTGCTGGTGGCCTGCGCGCTGGGCGTGTTCGCCTACGCATCCGGCAACGTGGTGTTTTCCAACTACCTGCAGATCCCGCAGATTCCCGGGGCGGGCGAACTGGTGATCATCTGCGCGGCGATCGCCGGCGCGGGCCTGGGCTTCCTGTGGTTCAACACCTATCCGGCGATGGTGTTCATGGGCGATATCGGCGCGCTGGCGCTGGGTGCGGTGCTGGGCACCATCGCGGTGATCGTGCGCCAGGAACTGGTGCTGGTGGTCATGGGCGGCGTGTTCGTCATCGAAACACTGTCGGTGATGATCCAGGTCGCCTCGTTCAAGCTGACCGGCAAGCGCGTGTTCCGCATGGCACCCATCCACCACCACTTCGAACTGAAGGGCTGGCCGGAGCCGCGCGTGATCGTGCGCTTCTGGATCATCTCGGTGGTGCTGGTGCTGGTCGGCCTGGCCACGTTGAAGGTGCGCTGATGAACGATCTGTCCCGCCAGGCAACACGCCTCGAAGCCATCGGGGGCCATTTTGACAAATGGCTGCTCGGCGCGATCATCGCGCTGACCGGGCTGGGCGTGGTGATGGTGGCGTCCAGCTCGATCGCGTTGATGAGCAGCCCGTTCTATTACCTCAACCGCCACCTGATCTTCCTGGCCGTGGGCGTGGTGCTGGCGGCGATCGCCATGCGTACCGAGCTGAAGACCATCGAGCAGTACAACCAGCTGCTGCTGCTGGCATGCTTCCTGCTGCTGGTGGCGGTGTTCGTGCCGGGCCTGGGCAGTACGGTCAACGGCGCCCGGCGCTGGATCAACCTGGGCATTTCCAAGTTCCAGACCGTCGAAGCGGTGAAGGTGCTCTACATCGTGTGGCTGTCCAGCTACCTGGTGCGCTTCCGCGACGAGGTCAATGCCACCTGGCCGGCGATGCTGAAGCCCTTGTGCGTGGCCGGTGCGCTGGTGGTGCTGCTGCTGCTGCAGCCGGATTTCGGCTCCTCCACGCTGCTGCTGGCGATCACCGCTGGCATGCTGGTGCTGGGCGGTGTGAACATGCCGCGCATGTCGATGCCGGTGATCCTGGGCATGGTCGGCATGAGCGCGCTGGCGATCATCGAGCCATACCGCATGCGCCGCATCACTTCCTTCCTGGACCCGTGGGCGGACCAGCAGGGCGATGGCTACCAGTTGTCCAACGCACTGATGGCCGTGGGCCGTGGCGAGTGGACCGGCGTGGGCCTGGGCAACTCGGTGCAGAAGCTCTACTACCTGCCGGAAGCGCATACGGACTTCATTTTCTCGGTCACTGCCGAGGAGCTTGGTTTCATCGGCACCTGCCTGATCGTGGCGCTGTACGCGCTGCTGGTTGGCCGCACGTTCTGGCTGGGCATGCGCTGCGTGGAGATGAAGCGGCACTTCTCGGGCTATATCGCATTCGGCATCGGCCTGTGGATCAGCATGCAGAGCTTCGTATCGATCGGCGTCAACCTGGGCATCCTGCCGACCAAGGGACTGACCCTGCCGCTGATTTCCTCGGGCGGCTCCAGCGTGCTGATGACCTGCGTGGCGATGGGCCTGCTGCTGCGGGTGTCGTATGAACTGGACCGCGCCGAACGCCGCCAGGCCGTGCGCATGGGCGGCTTCGACACCGTAATGGACGGCGCCGAAGAGGCTGCGCCGGTACCGGCGGCGGACGCTGCCATTCCCACGCGCGTGGGCAATGCCCCCGGCAGCCATGCCAGCGATGCAGGCATGGCTCCGCGTGCCGGCACGCGAGGTACCAGCCGCCTGCAGACACGCGTCGAACCGACGTTCGGGAGGCTGTCGTGAACGTGCGCGCTGGCGACGATGCGATGCGTCCGGTGATGATCCTCGCCGGCGGTACCGGCGGGCACATCTTTCCCGGCCTGGCCGTGGCCCGGGTGCTGCGCGCGCGCGGTGTGCCGGTGACCTGGCTGGGCGCCGTCGGGCAGATGGAAACGCGCCTGGTTCCGCAGCATGGCCTGCCCATCGATACCCTTGATGTCGCCGGCCTGCGCGGCAAGGGCCGGCTCGCGCTGCTGGGCGCACCGTGGCGGGTGCTGCGGGCGGTGCGCCAGGCCGGTTTCCTGCTGCGCGACCGCAACCCGCGCGCGGTGATCGCCTTCGGTGGTTATGCCTCCGGCCCGGGTGGACTCGCCGCGCGCCTGCATGGCCTGCCGCTGCTGGTGCATGAACAGAACCGCGCACCAGGCATGACCAACCGGTTCCTGGCGCGCTTCGCGCAGCGCGTGCTGACCGGCTTCCCCGGCAGCTTCGCCGCGCGCGAAGAAGCCGTCGGCAACCCCGTGCGTGCCGAGATCGCCGCCATCGCGCCTCCGGAACAGCGATTCGCTGGCCGTAGCGGTGCCTTGCGGGTGCTGGTGATCGGCGGCAGCCAGGGGGCGCGGGCATTGAACACGGCGATGCCGCAGGCAATCGCTGCGCTGGGTAGCGCGCACCCGGTGCAGGTGCGCCACCAGAGCGGTGAGAAGATGCACGCCGAGGCGCTGCAGGCCTATGCCGACGCCGGTGTGGAAGCGGAGATCACGCCCTTCATCGCCGACATGGCCGAAGCCTTCGCCTGGGCCGATCTGGTGGTCTGCCGTGCCGGCGCCTCCACCCTTGCCGAACTGTGCGCGACGGGCGTGGGCAGCGTGCTGGTGCCGTTCCCGGCCGCCGTGGACGATCACCAGACCCGCAATGCCGAATACCTGGTTGAGCGCGATGCCGCCGTGCTGCTGAAGCAGGACGACGCGCTTGCCGGCGGCATCGAGCAACTGCTGCGCGAACTGTCCGGAAATCCCGCCCGCCGCATGCAGATGGCCCAGGCCGCGCGTGCGCTGGCCCGGGTCGATGCCGCCGAACGCATCGCCGATATCATCCTCAAGGAAGCTGCATGAAGAATTATCGCCACCACGCCGGCACCACGCGGGGTCGCGCATGATCCGCCGCCTGCACGACACCAACGACCTGGTGCGCGCGTTCCCGCGCGTGCATTTCGTCGGCATCGGCGGTACCGGCATGAGCGGCATCGCCGAGGTGATGCTGACGCTGGGCTATGAAGTATCCGGATCGGACAACGCCGACAACACCGCGACCCGTCGCCTGGCCGGGCTCGGTGCACGCATCATGCGCGGCCATTCGGCGGCCAACGTGCTCGGAACCGATTGCGTGGTGGTCTCCAGCGCCATCCGTGAAGACAATCCGGAGCTGATGGAAGCGCGCAGCCAGCGCATTCCGATCATGCCGCGCGCGGCCATGCTTGCCGAGCTGATGCGCTTCCGCCGCGGCATCGCGGTGGCCGGCACCCACGGCAAGACCACCACCACCAGCCTGACGGCTGCGGTGCTGAGCGAAGGCGACCTCGACCCGACCTTCGTGATCGGGGGCCAGCTGCTGGCCGCCGGTGCCAATGCCAAGCTCGGCAGTGGCCAGTGGCTGGTTGCCGAAGCCGACGAAAGCGATGGCAGCTTCCTGCGCCTGAACCCGCTGATGTCGGTCATCACCAACATCGATTCGGATCACCTGGAAAACTACGGCAACGATTTCGCCCGCGTGCAGGCGGCCTTCGCCGAATTCCTGCAGCGCCTGCCGTTCTATGGCCTGGCGGTGCTGTGCATCGACGATCCGGAAGTGGCGGCGCTGGCCGCGCAGACGCCCCGCCATGTCATGAGCTATGGCCTCAGCGACCATGCCGACGTGCGCGCGGAAAACGTAGTGCAGGACGGCGCGCGCATGCGCTTCACCCTGCGCCTGCCGCAGGGCACCAGCCAGGATGTAGTGCTGGCGCTGCCGGGCCGGCACAACGTGCTCAACGCACTGGCGGCGGCGGCGGTGGGCTGGCAGCTGGGCGTCGCACCGGATGCCATCGCCCGGGCGCTGGAAGGCTTCGCCGGTGTCGGTCGTCGTTTCAACGATCTCGGCGAAGTCACCACCGCCAGCGGCGCGAAAGTGCGCATCATCGACGATTACGGCCACCATCCCAGCGAGCTGGAAGCGGTGTTCGCCGCCGCCCGCGGTGGCTGGGGTGACAAGCGCCTGGTGGTGGCATTCCAGCCGCACCGTTACAGCCGCACCCGCGACCAGTTCGACAAGTTCGCCGCGGTATTGTCCAGCGTCGATGCGCTGGTGCTCAGCGAGGTCTACCCGGCCGGTGAGGAACCGATCGCCGGTGCCGATTCGCATTCGCTGGCCCGTGCCATCCGCGCCCGTGGCCGCAGCGAACCGGTGGTGGTCGGCAAGGCCGCCGAGCTCGCCCACGTGCTTCCCGACGTGCTGCAGGACGGCGACCTGCTGATGATGATGGGTGCGGGCGATATCGGTGCCATCGCCCAGCAGATCGCAGTGGAAGGTTTCAGCGTGGAGGGCGCGGCATGAGCGGCTTCCCGTTCCCGTCGCTGCGCTGCACCGATCCGGCCGTGTTCGGCCGCGTCGCCGTGCTGCTGGGCGGCACCTCCAGCGAGCGCGAAGTCTCGCTGGATTCCGGCCGCAACGTGCTGGCGGCATTGCAGGCGCGTGGCGTCGATGCCTTCGCCATCGATGGCATCCCGGCGCTTGCACGGGCCCTGGCGGACGGCAAGGTGGACCGCGTCTTCAACATCCTCCACGGCCACAATGGCGGCGGAGAGGATGGCATCGTGCAGGGCCTGATGGACGCCTTCGGCGTGCCATATACCGGCTCGGACGTGCTGGGTTCGGCGCTGAGCATGGACAAGATCCGCACCAAGCAGGTGTGGCTGTCGCTGGGCCTGCCGACTCCGCAGTACCGCGTGATCGAGGCCGATGGCGTGCACTCGCGCATGGACGCCGCTGCAGCCGGCAGGCCGGCGACGGGCGTGCATGCCAGCGCTGCCGAGCTTGGCCTGCCGGTGGTGGTCAAGCCGGCGAACGAAGGCTCCAGCGTAGGCATCAGCCGGGTGTTCGATGACGCCGGGCTGGACGATGCGGTGGCCCTGGCACAGCGCTACGACGGCCAGCTCCTGATGGAGCAGATGGTGGTCGGCGACGAGCTCACCGTAGGCATCCTTGGCGATGTCGCGCTGCCGTCCATCCGCATCGTGCCCAAGGGTGACTGGTACGACTACGACGCCAAGTATGTGGCCGAGGACACCCAGTATCTGTGCCCCGGCCTGGAGGGTGACGCCGAGGAAGACATCCGCCGCATCGCGCTGGCCGCGTTCCGCGCCGCCGGATGCCGGGGCTGGGGCCGCGTGGATGTGATGCGCGATCGCGCCAGCGGACGCTTCTTCCTGCTGGAAGTGAACACCGCACCGGGCATGACCAGCCATTCGCTGGTGCCCAAGGCCGCGGGGCAGGCCGGTATCGGCTTCGAGGAACTGGTGTGGCGCGTGCTGGAACAGACCCTCGGTACGGACCTGCGGGAGGCCGGTGACGCATGAACGCGGTGCTGCGCATCTTCGTCTGGCTGTTGGCATTGTCCGTCGTGGCGCTGCCGGTGGTCGCCGTGCTCAACGGCTGGGTCGGCGCCGAGCGCTGGCCGCTGGCGAAACTGCGCGTGCATGGCGAATTCAAGCGTGTACCGGCCGAGCAGCTGCAGCAGGTACTGCTGCCCTACGCGCAGGCCGGCTTCTTCGCGGTCAAGCTGCAGGACGCGCAGGACCGCATCGAGAGCCTGCCCTGGGTGGAAAGCGCGCGGGTTCGCAAGCAGTGGCCGGACGTGCTGGAAGTGACCCTGGTGGAGCACAAGCCGTTCGCGCGCTGGGGCAGCGACCGCCTGCTGTCCGAGCAGGGAAAGCTGTTCCCCACGCCGAAGAAACTGGCCGACCTGAAACTGCCCGAGCTGGATGGACCGGACAGCCAGACCGAAGAAGTGGTGTCGCTGTACAACGATGCACGCGCGATGTTCGCACCCAGCGGACTGGACGTATCGCGCCTGACCATGGACGCACGCGGCAGCTGGTCGCTGCTGCTGAGCAATGGCACCGAAGTGGTGGTGGGCCGCGATGATGCGCGATCGCGCCTGCGCCGCTACGCGCGCGTGCTGCCGCAGCTGGCCAGCCAGGCCGCACCGATCGAGCGTGCCGACCTCCGATACACCAATGGCTTCACCCTGAGCTGGGGTGAGCCGCCGGCCGATGCGCCGGGCAATCCGGCAAGAAGGACGCAGGAAAGAACATGAATCGCAAGGGTGACAAATCGCTGATCGTTGGCCTGGACATCGGCACCTCCAAGGTGGTGGCGCTGGTGGGCGAGTATTCGCCCGGCAATCCGATCGAAGTGATCGGCATCGGATCACACGAATCGCGCGGCCTGAAGCGCGGCGTGGTGGTGGACATCGAATCGACCGTGCAGTCCATCCAGCGCGCGGTGGAGGAGGCCGAGCTGATGGCCGGCTGCGAGATCCGTTCGGTGTATGCCTCCATCTCCGGCAACCACGTGCAGTGCAAGAACTCGCCCGGCATCGTGCCGATCCGCGATGGCGAAGTGACCTGGGGCGACCTGGACCGCGTGCTGGATGCCGCCAAGGCGGTGGCGATCCCGGCCGACCAGAAGATCCTGCATGCCATCCCGCGCGAGTACGTGCTGGATGATTCGCAGGAAGGCATCCGCAATCCGGTTGGCATGACCGGCGTGCGCCTGGAAGTGCATGCGCACCTGGTGGTATGCGCGCAGTCGGCGGCGGCCAACATCAGCAAGTGCGTGCAGCGCTGCGGCCTGCAGGTGGACGACCTGGTGCTGTCTTCGCTGGCTTCCAGCGTGGCGGTGCTGACCGCCGACGAACGCGAGCTGGGCGTGGTGCTGGTGGACATGGGCGCTGGCACCACCGATATCGCGGTGTTCGTGCAGGGCGCCATCTGCCACACCGCCTCGCTGCCGATCGCCGGCGACCACGTGACCAACGACATCGCCCACATGCTGCGCACGCCGACGCCGGAAGCGGAGCAGATCAAGGTGCGCTATGCCTGCGCGCTGGCGCAGCTGGCCACCGCGGAAGAAAGCATCCAGGTTCCCAGCGTCGGCGATCGCCCGCCGCGCCGCATGCCGCGGCATGCGCTGGCGCAGGCGGTGCAGGGCCGTTACGAGGAGATCTTCGAGATGGTGCAGGCCGAACTGCGCCGCTCCGGCTTCGAGGAACTGGTGCGCGCCGGCATGGTGCTGACCGGTGGCGCTTCGAAGATGGAGGGCGTGGTCGAACTGGCCGAGGAAATGCTGCAGATGCCAGTGCGCGTGGGCATCCCGCAGCACGTGACCGGACTGGGCGAAGTGGTCGGAAATCCCGTCCACGCCACCGGCGTCGGGCTGCTGCTGATGGGCAGCCAGATCGAGCATCCGCGCCGGCCGTCACTGCCGACCGGGCGCGCGGGAAGCATGTTCAAGAAACTGAAAACCTGGTTCCGCGGCGAATTCTAGTAGAGCGGGGCTCTGCCCCGCTGGTTTCAAACCGGGCCCTGTCCGGCTGCAACACCGGCAACACAACGCGACATCGGCAACACACAACCCAAACAGCCGCAACGGCGGCATGCAGCGGAAGGCAGGACGCACTTCCAACCCATGCCAAAGGAAGCGGATACAAACGAGGACATGGACATGGCGCATTTTGAACTGATCGAAAAGATGGCACCCAATGCGGTGATCAAGGTGGTTGGCGTGGGCGGCGGCGGCGGCAATGCCGTGGCGCACATGGTCAACTCGGCAGTGGATGGCGTGGAATTCATCACCGCCAACACCGATTCGCAGGCCATCAAGAATTGTGGAGCCAAGCTGCAGCTGCAGCTGGGTACCAATGTCACCAAGGGCCTGGGTGCGGGCGCGAACCCGGAAGTGGGCCGCCAGGCTGCGCTGGAAGACCGTGAGCGCATCATGGATGCCCTGCAGGGTGCCGACATGGTGTTCATCACCGCCGGCATGGGCGGTGGCACCGGTACCGGCGCTGCGCCGGTGGTGGCACAGCTGGCCAAGGAAATGGGCATCCTGACCGTAGCCGTGGTCACCAAGCCGTTCCCGTTCGAAGGCCGTCGCCGCATGCAGGTGGCCCTGAAGGGCATCGAGGAACTGAGCCAGCACTGCGACTCGCTGATCACCATTCCGAACGAGAAGCTGATCACCGTGCTGGGCCGCAACGCCACCATGATCCAGGCCTTCCGCGCCGCCAACGACGTGCTGCAGGGCGCCGTGCAGGGCATTGCCGACCTGATCGTGCGTCCGGGCCTGATCAACGTCGACTTCGCCGACGTGCGCACCGTGATGTCCGAAATGGGCCTGGCGATGATGGGTACCGGCACCGCACGTGGCGATGACCGCGCGCAGGCCGCCGCCGAGTCGGCGATCCAGAACCCGCTGCTGGACGATGTGAACCTGGCCGGTGCCAACGGCATCCTGGTCAACATCACCGCCGGCGCGGATTTCACCATGGCCGAGTTCGACGAGATCGGCCGCACCATCGATGGCTTCGCTTCCGAAGATGCCACCGTGGTGGTCGGTACCGTGCTGGATCCGGACATGCAGGACGAAGTGCGCGTCACCGTGGTGGCCACTGGCCTGAACCGCGTGGCCGCCGGCAAGACCCAGCGTCCGGGCGAGCGTGCGCCGATCAAGCTGGTGCGCAACGCCACCACCGGCCAGCCGGAGTTCTCGGACTTCGACAACGGCGGTGATGCCGTGTCCAAGGCGGTGGGCGGTGTAGGCCTGGGCCTGCGCCGTGCCAGCAGCGACAGCGTGGCGGCATCCCCGGCAGCGTCGGCACCGGCATCGGGCTCGAACACCGCTACCGCCGAACTGCCGAACGATTACCTGGACATCCCGGCGTTCCTGCGCCGCCAGGCGGACTGATCGCCCGGGCCGGGGTTGTCCTCCCCGGCACCAGGCACCATGTCCCGTAATGCAGGCACCGGGCCAGGATGGGCCCGGTCGCCCTGCCGGCGCAGCACCTGCTGCGGCGCGCCGGCCTCTGCCGCCAGGCACCTTCGCCGGTGCTCAGCCAGGGTAGGGGTGGCCGCGTGGTAATCTGTTGCACCCCTCTGGCAGGCCAGCACGGCCCGCCACATGCTTCCAGTCGGTTCCCCATGATCCCGCAACGTACCCTCAAGAACACGATCCGAGCCACCGGCGTCGGCCTGCATAGTGGCGACAAGGTCTACATGACCCTGCGTCCTGCACCGGTCGGCCATGGCATCGTGTTCCGTCGCGTGGACCTGGATCCGGTGGTGGAAGTGCCCGCCAGGGCAGACCTGGTCACCGAGGTCACCCTGTGCACCGGGCTGACCTGCAACGACGCCAAGATCCAGACCGTCGAGCATCTGATGTCGGCGCTTGCCGGGCTGGGCGTGGACAACATCATCGTCGAACTGTCCTCGGCCGAGCTGCCGATCATGGATGGTTCGTCCGGCCCGTTCGTGTTCCTGCTGCAGTCGGCGGGCATCGTTGAACAGGATGCAGCCAAGCGTTTCATCCGGGTATTGAAGACGGTGGAAGTCACCGAGGGCGACAAGGTCGCGCGCTTCGAACCGTATGAAGGTTACAGGCTGGGTTTCACCATCCAGTTCGACCATCCGATGATCCCGGCCAGGCAGTCGCGCCAGGAAATCGAATTCTCCACGGCGGCCTACACCCGGGAAATCTCCCGCGCCCGCACCTTCGGCTTCATGCGCGACCTGGAATACATGCGTGAGCGCAACCTCGGCCTGGGCGGCTCGATGGACAACGCGATCGTGCTGGACGAATTCCGCGTGCTCAACGAAGACGGCCTGCGGTACGCCGATGAGTTCGTGCGCCACAAGATCCTTGACGCGATCGGCGACCTGTACCTGGCCGGTGGGCAGGTGCTGGGCGCCTACGAAGGCTTCAAGTCCGGGCATGCACTGAACAACAAGCTGGTGCGCGCGTTGCTGGCCGACGCCAGTGCCTGGGAGTGGGCGAGCTACGACTCGCCGAGTGCCGCCGCACCGGTGGCCTATGGCGCCCCGGCTTACGCCTGAGGCCTCTTGGGGAGCCGGTTGCTGGCAAGGCCGCCAGAAATGAAATGACGACCTTCACGCCGCCGCTGGGCGGCGTTTTCGTTCTCACGGGGATGAACCCGTGCCGGCAAAAGCCTGAACTTAACATTTAAATAACAAACTTCTAACGACTGGGCACGCCATGGCCGTTAGGATGCCCCACGGTCCTCGCAAAAGCTTCACGCCATTTCCACGTGGCGTTGGCCCGCGGGGAAGCAGGGCGGGACGCCCTGCCGTCATCAGGACCTGGAGGGTTTGGTGTCCTGGAGGCAAGCCAAGGCGTCGCGTAGCCCTTTGTGCGTGGCGGCTGAAACTGCGTGGGGTCCGTTCCGGTCGTCGAGCGCTGGGGAGCGTGGCGGAGCGGGAGACGCAGTCTTGATGGTCACCTTGGTGGCCTTCAGCCCGATGGACCGGGCCGCGTCGATCAACTGTGCTTCGGCAAGCCGCACCCTGGCGTGCCACACAGGGGATTCGACGAGAAAAACGAGGTGTTCGTCGTTCACATTGGCCAGCCGGCAACGGCTGCGCAGGGTGGGCGGCAAATGGGGGCGCAACTGCCGGTCCAGCGAGTCGAGCCACAAGGCGCGGCGCAACGGATTTCCGGATTTGTCCGCCATGACCGCATCAAGCGCCGGCTTCGGCGCGGAGGCGGGACGGACGCTGGATTTCGGCTCAGACATGAAAACTCACTGATGGCATTCAAAAAGATCGTAATCAAAACGCGTGAAGGAAAGGCCAAGACCCCCTTGGCGCGTTTGCGTTTCTACTTCGAGGATCGCCCCCGTGCCCTGCTGGGCAGTGTGCTGGGCGTCGGCTGCATTATCGGCCTTGCCGGCGGAATGGGAGCCAACGCGTTCGGCGATTCCCGCCTGCAGGCCAGGGTGGAGCAGCAGGAACGCGAACTGGCGCAGGTCCGCCTGCAGTCGCAGACCGAGGTCAACGCGCTGGCTGCCCGCCTGGGCGAGCTGCAGGCACAGGCCACGCGCCTGAATGCCCTGGGCGAACGCCTGACGCAGATGGGCAAGCTGGAAGACGGCGAATTCGACTTCCAGGAAACGCCCGGCCTGGGTGATGGCGATGCCAGCGGCCCGATCGTGGACATCCCGGTCAAGGACGTCAACGCCGACTTACAGGTGCTGGAGCAGCGGTTCGCTGCTTCAGGCCGCCAGTTGTCGGTGATGGAATCGCTGATGTTCGACCACCAGCTGCAGCTCAACGCCGTGCCCTCGCGCATGCCGATCCGCAACAGCTACGTGACCTCCGGCTTCGGCGGCCGCGCCGATCCGTTCGGCCGCGGTGTCGGTAACCACAAGGGCATCGACTTCCATGCCAGGGTGGGCGATCCGGTGATGTCGGTGGCCGATGGCGTGGTCAGTTTCTCCGGCGTCAAGGGCGGCTACGGCAACGTGGTGGATGTCGACCATGGCAACGGCTATGTGACGCGCTACGCCCATAATTCACGCCTGGTGGTGAAGGCCGGCGATCTCGTCCGCGCCGGCCAGCAGGTGGCGCGCGCGGGCTCCACCGGCCGTTCCACCGGTGCCCACGTGCATTTCGAGGTGTGGGAGAACGGTCGCGTGGTCAATCCCCGCAAGTTCCTCGGCGACGGTGGCAATACGCCGGTCGGTCGCGTCTCGCGCGGCTGACCGCACGTCCCCTGGCATACCGCCAGATGCCGAAAGGGGCCGACCGGGGTGCTTGAAACCCCGGCCTGCCATCCCAAGCTACAATGGGTGATGCCATCGACGGGGCGCTGAGCGCCCCGTTCTGTTTGCGGCGGACGGATTCCAGCTGGAGCCGTGCGGCGTTCACCTGACAAACCGGTTCCTTCAATGATCAACAGCCTGCTTACCCGCGTTTTCGGCAGTCGTAACGAACGACAGCTGCGCCAGCTCGACCGCATCGTCGCCAGGATCAATGCGCTGGAGCCGGAAATGGAGAAGCTCAGCGATGAGCAGCTCCAGGCCAGGACGCCGGAGTTCAAGCAGCGCATCGCCGATGGCGAAACCCTGGACAAGGTGCTGCCGGAAGCGTTCGCGGTCTGCCGCGAGGCCAGCCGCCGCGTGCTCGGCATGCGTCATTACGACGTGCAGCTGATCGGCGGCATGGTGCTGCACCTGGGCAAGATCGCCGAGATGCGTACCGGCGAAGGCAAGACCCTGGTGGCCACCCTGCCGGTGTACCTCAACGCGCTGGAAGGCAAGGGCGTGCACGTGGTCACCGTGAACGACTACCTGGCCCGCCGCGACTCCGCGCAGATGGGCAAGCTGTACAACTGGCTGGGCCTGAGCGTCGGCGTGGTCTATCCGGGCATGCCGCATGGCGACAAGCGCGAGGCCTATGGCAGCGACATCACCTACGGTACCAACAACGAATTCGGCTTCGATTACCTGCGCGACAACATGGCGCTGTCCAAGGCCGACCGTTACCAGCGCGGCCTGCATTACGCCATCGTCGATGAAGTCGACTCGATCCTGATCGATGAAGCGCGTACCCCGCTGATCATCTCCGGTCCGGCCGACGATTCCCCGGAGCTGTACATCCGCGTGAACCGGGTCGTGCCGAACCTGGTCAAGCAGGAGAGCGAAGAAGCCGAGGGCGACTTCTGGGTCGACGAGAAGGGCAAGCAGGTGCACCTGTCCGAAGCCGGCATGGAACATGCCGAGCGCCTGCTGCAGGAGGCCGGCATCCTCGATGGCGATTCGGAGGGCCTGTATGCCCCGCAGAACCTCACCGTCGTGCACCACCTCAATGCCGCGCTGCGCGCGCATGCCATCTACCAGCGCGACGTGGACTACATCGTGCGCGATGGCGAAGTGGTGATCGTCGACGAGTTCACCGGTCGTACCCTGGCCGGCAGGCGCTGGTCCGATGGCCTGCACCAGGCGGTGGAAGCGAAGGAAGGCGTGCCGGTGCAACGTGAGAACCAGACGCTGGCCAGCATCACCTTCCAGAACCTGTTCCGCATGTACAGGAAGCTGTCCGGCATGACCGGTACGGCCGATACCGAAGCGTTCGAATTCCAGAGCATCTACGGCCTGGAAGTGGTGGTGATCCCCACCAACCGCCCCACCATCCGCAAGGATTCCCCGGACCAGGTGTTCCTCAACCGCCAGGGCAAGTTCAACGCCGTGCTGGCCGACATCCAGGACTGCAACAAGCGTGGCCAGCCGGTGCTGGTGGGCACCACCTCCATCGAGACCTCGGAGATGCTGTCCGAGCACCTGCGCAAGGCGGGCGTGCACCATGAAGTGCTCAACGCCAAGCAGCACGACCGCGAAGCGACCATCGTCGCCAACGCCGGTCGGCCGGGCGCGGTGACCATCGCCACCAACATGGCCGGCCGCGGTACCGACATCGTGCTCGGCGGTTCGCTGGAAACCGAACTGCATGCGTTGGGCGAAGAGGCTAGCGACGAGCAGAAGGCGGCGGTCCGGGCCGAATGGCAGCCGCGCCATGAGGCGGTCAAGGCCGCAGGCGGACTGCACATCATCGGTACCGAGCGCCATGAATCGCGCCGTATCGACAACCAGCTGCGCGGCCGTTCCGGTCGCCAGGGCGACCCGGGCTCGTCCCGTTTCTACCTGTCGCTGGAAGACAACCTGATGCGCATCTTCGCCTCGGACTGGGTGCAGAAGGCCATGCGCATGATGGGCATGAAGGAAGACGACGTCATCGAGGATCGCCTGGTCAGCCGCCAGATCGAGAAGGCGCAGCGCAAGGTGGAAGCGCACAACTTCGACATCCGCAAGAACCTGCTGGACTTCGACGACGTCAACAACGACCAGCGCAAGGTCATCTACGCCCAGCGCGATGAACTGCTGGACGCCGATTCGGTGAAGGACAACGTCGATGGCATCCGCGACGACGTGATCTTCGACATCGTCGCCCGTTTCGTGCCGCCGAATTCCATCGACGAGCAGTGGGACCTGCCGGGCCTGGAAGCGACGCTGCAGTCCGATTTCGGCCTGGACATGTCGCTGTCCGAACTGGTGAAGGCGCATGAGGAACTGGACGCCGAAGGCATCGTGGAGAAGGTGCAGGAACGCGTGAACCAGCACTTCGCCGAGAAGGAAGCCGGTGTCGGCCAGGACACCATGCGCGCGCTGGAAAAGCACGTCATGCTGACCGTGCTGGACCAGAGCTGGAAGGAACACCTGGCGCGCATGGATTACCTGCGGCAGGGCATCTACCTGCGCGGTTATGCGCAGAAGCAGCCGAAGCAGGAATACAAGAAGGAAGCCTTCGAGCTGTTCTCGGACATGCTGGAGGACGTGAAGCGCGAGGTGGTGACCCTGCTGTCGCGCGTGCGCATCCGCAGCGACGAGGAAGTGGCGGCGCTGGAAGCGGCCGAACGCCAGCAGGCCGAGGCGCGCCTTCTGCAGTCGCAGTTCCAGCACCAGGATGCCGGTGGCTACGGTGCCGACGAGGAAGCTGCGCAGGTACAGGCCGCGCAGCAGGGCGGCGTTGCCCAGGTGTACCGCGAAGACCCGAAGATCGGCCGCAACGATCCGTGCCCCTGTGGCAGCGGCAAGAAGTACAAGCACTGCCACGGCCAGTTGAACTGATTGCGGCAGGCCGGTGCATGGGTAGGTGACGGTGGGTGACGACCGTGGGTCGTCACTGCTGTCGTGGTGGGTGACGACCGTTGGTCGCCACGATCTTCCGCCCAGGGGCATCCCCACGCGCCGGTCCCGTCGCGTTATGCTGCATCCCATGCCTCCCCCGAAGCGGTCCATCCACGTCGTCGCCGGCGTCATCACCGACGCCCGCGGTCGCATCCTGCTCAATCGCCGTACCGAGAACCGCGACATGGCCGGCCTGTGGGAATTCCCGGGCGGCAAGCGCGAAGCCGGCGAAACCTCCGAACAGGCCCTCGCGCGCGAGCTGCACGAGGAACTGGGTATCGAGGTCGAGATCGGCGACTGGATCATGGACGTGCCGCAGCTGTATCCGGACAAGCGCCTGCGGCTTGAAGTGCGGCATGTCCGCAGCTGGAAAGGCACGCCACGCGGGCGCGAAGGACAGGCCATCGCCTGGGTGGCGCCGGACAAGCTGGGCCGCTATTCGATGCCTCCGGCGGACCTGCCGGTGGTGGCCGCGCTGCGGCAGACGGACCGTTACCTGATCACGCCGGCTGCGGCGGAAGACGATGCCGGAATCCAGCACTGGCAGGAGCAGCTGCACCGGGCAGTGGCCGATGGCCAGCAGCGCATCCAGCTGCGCCTGCCTGCCGGTCACCCGCGACGCGCGGAGCTGCTGGAAACCGTGGTGCGGTCGCAGCGCCGGCCGGTGCAGTGGCTGCTAAACCGCGATATCGAACTGGCGCGCGCATTGGACGTGGGCGTGCATCTGGCGGCCGACCAGCTGCATACGCTCAGCGAGCGCCCGCTGCCCGAGGGGCAACTGGTCGCGGCGTCCTGCCACGACCTTGCACAGTTGCAGGCGGCACAGCGGCTGGGCTGCGATTTCGTGGTGCTGGGACCAGTCAAGGCGACGGCCAGCCATCCCGATGCCCCGCCGATGGGCTGGGAGGCCTTCGAGCACCTGCGCACGCAGGTCGCCTTGCCGATCTATGCCTTGGGTGGCATGGGCGTGGACGACATCGCGACCGCGCGTCGCCATGGTGCGCAGGGCATCGCCGCCATCCGCGGGTTGTGGCCGGCTGGATGACCTCGGTTGCCGGGCAGAGCCTGACCATGTAGTGCCGGCCGCCGGCCGGCAACCGCGCAATCAATGGCAACCGGGCAGGGCCAGGCACCTACAGGGTGATCCAGAAGCATCCATGCTGCCGGCGCAGGCCCACCACGCTGCGCGATGGCGTTGCCGTGCCCGGCAGCACCTGTTCCAGTCGCAACGCCACCGGGCGCGGCGGGCTGGGCTCGCTACCATCATCGATGGTCGCTGGCGTTCCAGCGCCTTCCGCTGGGTCTGCGGTTGGCTGTTCCCGTTGCGGATAGACCGGCGCGATATCCACCAGCGGCCGCCGAGCGATGGATTCCAGCTGCCCCAGCACCCGGTTCGCGCCGGCATCGGAAACCGATCCCCACAGATACAGCGACGACAGCCGGTTGACGTCGTTGGCGGCCACCGCGCTGCGCAGCGCACCCACCAGTTCGCTGAGTCGGCGGGGGCAGCGCGCACCCAGCGTGTCGCGGTCCAGCGTGCTGCCCGATGACGCGGCCGCCGGTGCCGGCATGCGCGAATGGGCACCGAGCATTTCGCATGGCCGGTCGGTATAGACGCTTTGCCCATTGGCATCGGTGCAGCGGTTCAGGCGCTGTCCCTGCGCGTGCACGAACGTCGGCAGGCAGGCCAGCAGCAGGGCGGCAAGCACGGGAAACAACAGATTGGATCTCATGCCTGCAGGGTAGCGTGCAAGCCGATGCAGGAGGAATGAATACCTGCTCAGCCGCGCAGCAGTTTCAATACCGCAGTGGTCGGCCTGGCCAGGTTGAGCGTATAGAAATGCAGGCCCGGCGCGCCGCCGTCGACCAGGCGCTGGCATAGCTGTGCGACCACCTCCGCACCGAACGCGCGGATGGATTCGCTGTCGTCGCCGTAGGCCTGCATCCTGCGGGCGATCCAGCGCGGAATTTCCGCGCCGCATTGTTCGGAGAAGCGCCGCAGCTGGCTGAAATTGGAGATCGGCATGATGCCCGGGACGATCGGTATCGTGACCCCCAGCCGTTGCACCGATTCCACGAAATGGAAATAGGCGTCGGCGTTGTAGAAGTACTGGGTGATCGCCGCATCGGCACCGGCGTCCACCTTGGCCTTGAAATACTTCAGGTCGGCAAGCGCATCGTTGGCCTGGGGATGGGTTTCCGGGTATGCGCCCACTTCGATGCGGAATGCATCGCCGTGCTCGGCGCGGATGAACGCGATCAGTTCGGCGGCATAGCGCAGGTCGCCCGGATGGCCCATGCCCGATGGCAGGTCGCCGCGCAGGGCGACGATGCGCCGGCAGCCGATGGCGCGATAGAGCTTGAGCAGTTCGCGGATTTCCTGGCGGCTGCCGCCGACGCAGGACAGGTGCGGCGCCGCTTCGAAGCCGTGGTGCTGCTTGAGATGGCGAACGGTTTCAGAGGTGTAACTGAGCGTGGAGCCGCCCGCGCCGAAGGTGCAGGATACGTATTCCGGCCCGAACGCACGCAGCTTGCTGGCGGTGCGATCCAGCTGGGCACGCTGTTCGTCGGTCTTGGGTGGGTAGAACTCGAAGCTCAGGGCGGTCATGGTGAAAGAGGCCGGCGGGAACGTGCGGAAAGTATATCGCTTCATCAAGATGGATGTGCAACATATGCGCATGTGCCATCGTCGATCCGGCGCAGGCCTTCGGGGTGCCGGACCCCGCCCGCCGCCCGCGCTTCCCTGCAGACCGCCGTTCGCCCGCCCTGGCAGCCGCTCCTCATGTTTTCCACCCGTGCACGCGTGCCTGTGGGCAGGCTGTCCTCACACCCAACCGCAAGGAGAGCCAGATGAATATCCGTTCGTGGTCGCAGCAGGTGAAAAGCGTCGCCCCGTTGCTGATGGCCGGTTTCGTGGCGATGCTTGCATTCGCCCCCAAGGGGCATGCCGAGGGTATCGGCGAGCCCGGTCACATGCAGGTGGAGGTGGTCGGCACGGGCCGCCCGGTGCTGATGATTCCCGGCCTGAACAGTTCCGCCGATGTGTGGCGCGATACCTGCGCGGCGCTGCACGTGCAGTGTCATCTGGTGCAGCTGCCGGGCTTTGCCGGTGCTGCTGCGGCGGACCCGCGGGCAACGGACTTCCTGCCGGCCATGCGCGATGAGCTGCTGGCCTACATCCGTCAGCAGCCGTTGGAAAAACCCGCCGTGGTCGGCCACAGCCTGGGTGGCGTGCTGGCCCTGCAGATGGCGATCAAGGCCCCCGGCACCGTGGGCCCGCTGGTCATCGTGGACTCGCTGCCGTTCTACGCGGCGATCCAGGACCCGAACGCCACTGCGGACAGCGTGGCGCCGATGGCCGCGCAGATGCGCAAGGGCATGCTCGCCGCAGACGATGCCAGCTACCAGGCACAGGCCGACGCTGCCATGAAGGGCATGACCACCGACTCCGCACGGCTTCCCGAGCTGCTGCGTTGGGGGCGCGCCAGTGATCGGCAGACCACCGCCGACGCCATGCATTCCATGCTCGTGCACGACCTGCGTGGTGAGCTCGGGGCCATCCGTTCGCCGGTGCTGGTGCTGGGCAGCTGGGCGGCCTACCAGGCCTTCGGCGCCACCGAGGCCTCGACGAAGGCGATCTTCCAGGGCCAGTACGCGAAGCTGGACGGTGTGCGCATCGAGATGAGCAGGGCAGGCCACCACTTCCTGATGTGGGATGATCCGCAGTGGCTGCAGAAGCAGGTGGCTGGCTTCCTTGCCGACGCGCGCTGAGCAGGCGCTGCTACCTCGCCCGGGACAGGACATGCACGAATCCACGTCGAATCTGCGCTTCTGGCTGCTCAACGCACTGGCATGGCTCGGCTACGCTGTCTTCAGCCTGTTCCTCGGGCATGCCCTTGCCGGCGGCATCAGCAGCGGCATCGTGCTGATCAGCGGGGTCCTGGCGATGGCGTTGTGGCTCTGTAGCGGCGCGCTTCGGGCCGTGGCGATACGCTGGCACTGGTGGGATGGCAGTGCGCCGCTGCTGCTGTGCCGGCTGGGCTTCGGCGTGCTGGCAGGGGCTACGCTGGCGCAGCTGGCGGTGGCCGCTGCGCTGGTTCCAGCGCTGCAGCACGGATGGGTACAGCTGGCCGGCAGCAAGGCGGATTATCGTCCTGCGGCGGCGATGGTGTACTGGATCAATACGGCCATCATGCTGACGCTGTGGACCGGTGTGTGGGCAGGACTGCACAGCCTGCGTCGCGCCCGTCGTGCCGAACTGGCGCACCTGCGCGCGGAGGCCGCACGCAGCGCGCTGGAGCGCGATGCACTGCGCGCACGGCTCAACCCACACTTCGTGTTCAACGCCCTGAACAACCTGCGCGCGCTGATCCATGAAGATCCCGAGCGCGCGCGGGAGATGGTCACCCGCCTGTCGCGCACGCTGCGGCATGCGCTGGAACATGGCGCTGCCGAGCGGGTGGCACTGGATGCGGAGCTGGCGGTGGTCCGCGATTACCTGGCCATTGAATCGGTGCACTACGAGGACCGCCTGCGGATAGCGACCGACATCGCACCGGGATGCGGTGACGCGCAGCTGCCGGCCATGGCGCTGCAGCTGCTGGTGGAAAACGCGATAAAGCATGGCATCGCCGTCCGTCCCGGCGGTGGAGAGCTGCGCATCCAGGCCGGAATGGAGGGCGACGTGCTGCGTCTGGTAGTCTGCAATCCGCAGGGTCATGGCGCAGGCGCCTGCGGTCATGGTGTCGGCCTGGCCTACCTGCGTGCGCAGCTTGCGGGTACCCGTGGACGTTTCGAGCTGCAGCCGCAGGGTGATCGGATGCGCGCCGTACTGGAGATTCCGCAATGAGCAGCGAGCTGCGTGTACTGATCGTCGATGATGCCCGCCTGGCGAGGCAGGAACTGCGCACGCTGTTGGCCGCATGGCCGTGGGTGGAGTGTGTTGGCGAGGCCGATGATGTTCCCGCCGCGCGCGAGGCGATCATCCGCCTGCGGCCGGACCTGGTGCTGCTGGATGTGCAGATGCCCTCGGGCAGCGGCTTCGATCTACTGGAGGGACTGGAAACGGTGCCGCTGGTGGTGTTCGTCACCGCCTACGATGCCTATGCGGTGCGTGCGTTCCAGGCCAACGCACTGGATTACCTGGTCAAGCCTGTGGAGGCGGCGCGGCTCCAGGAGGCGCTGCAGCGCGCCCGCGAGCGTCGTGGCGCGCCGGTGGAGGGGCAGCGCGCCTTGCTCGCCGCGCAGGACCAGGTGTTTCTGCGCGATGGCGAACGGTGCTGGTTCGTGGCGCTGGCGGAGATCCGCCGGCTGGTGGTGGATGGCAACTACACGCGGGTGTGGTTCGGTGAGCAGGCGGCGCTGCTTGCGCGCAGCCTGAGCACGCTGGAAGCGCGATTGCCACCGGAGCTTTTCTTCCGCGCCAACCGCAATACCCTGGTGAACCTGCGCAGGGTACGTTCGGTGGAGCCCTCCGTAGGCGATGGTTACGAGCTGATGCTGGACGATGGCAGTCACGTCGAGGTATCGCGCCGGCAGGCACGCGAGCTGCGCGAGCGCATGGCGCCGTAGCGCCTGCTTGCTAGAATCGAACCATGTCCATCGTCCTTACCGAATTCGCCCGTCCGCGCCTGTTCCCGCGCACGCCGCGTGCCAACACCCTCCAGGACTGCAGTGCGGAGCAGTTCGTACAGCATCTCAACACGCACGAACCGCTGAAGGTGCTGGAAGGCTACGCACCGTTCTGCAAGCTGTTCGTGTATGAGAACTGGACCAGCACGCGCTGCCTTACGGTGCCGATCACCGACGCCAACCGGCACCTGCTGCGCAGCGGGTATGAGGCGCGCAACCGCGAGGAACTACCGGTGCTGGTGCGCTGGTTCGAAGGCGTGGAATCGCCGGTGGCGAACTATCTGGTGGTGATCCTGTACAGCGCCGGGCAACTGGCCAGGGAAGGCTCGCCGATCGATGCGGACTGGGGCATCGTCGGCTGCATCTACACCGCCGAGCCGGAAGAAGTGCCGATGGCGCCCATCACCATGATGCGCAATGCGCTGGGTGTGGAGGAGGGGGGCTCCGGCGTGGAGCTGGATCGCGACGCCTATGTACGGTCCGTGGAGTTCTGGCAGAACAACGCCAACTGGCGGCCATGATGTTTTCGTAGTGCCGGGCGCTGCCCGGCAACTTCATGAACGTGGGTGACGACCGTTGGTCGTCAC
>Ga0160467_100619_pt1 | contig 29122 bp, 29 predicted proteins | sample HID1972I_E11MG_FD_108221 | JGI IMG/M metagenome (GOLD analysis project Ga0160467, IMG submission 108221) | Enriched pill bug-associated microbial communities from UW Madison campus, WI, USA - HID1972I_E11 MG | ecosystem: Host-associated > Arthropoda: Insects > Digestive system > Unclassified ... | reverse complement strand
TGGCAGCCTTGGCTTCCGATGGGACAAAGGAAGTAACTGGAACCTTGATCTAGAGCGGCCAGATGGGACGAATATTGATCCGAAGCTTTCTTTTATTGACGCCAGTGATGAGGTCGTATTGGTGGATTTTCCTTACTTTGCGGAACGAGAAGGCGCTATAATCCGCCGTGGAGTTCCCGTCAAGCATTTACAGAAGGAAGACGGCACGATTGTTAAGGTAGCAACGGTATTTGATCTTTTGCTCGCTCATGTAGGGATTGACCGAAGCTTACCGGGAGAATATCCTATCGATTACAACGATTTGAAGCCATATACCCCGGCTTGGCAGGAAGAAATTACAGGTGTGAAGAAATCGCACGTCATCCAGGTGGCTCGTGAGTTTGCAGATAATGCTGCTAAAACGGGTGGGAAGTCAATGATCGCAATGGGCGGCGGTACGAACCACTGGTTTCATAGCGATCAGATCTATCGCTCCATATTGAACCTTGTGCTATTGACTGGTTCACAAGGTGTGAACGGCGGCGGCTGGGCTCACTATGTTGGTCAGGAGAAGGTTCGTCCTTTGGAGGGCTGGCAGCAGGTCGCATTTGCTGGTGATTGGACGAAGCCACCACGCTTACAGAACGGAACGTCGTTCTTTTACTTTGTAACGGAACAATTTCGCTATGAAGCACAAGTTAACGATGAACCGACACCTTGGGGCAGTCGTTATAACAAAAAGCATCCTGCAGATGTGAACGCACTAGCAGCACGTCTAGGCTGGCTTCCTTCTTTTCCACAGTTCTCACAGAACTCCATAGACTTAGTGAAGGAAGCTCGGAAAAGTGGTGCAAAGACGGATCAGGAGGCGGCCGATCACATTGCCGCGCGTGCTGCGAAAGATGAGATACAATGGGCGATTGAGCATCCGAATGATCCTCGTAATTTCCCGCGTGTGTTCTTTAATTGGCGTTCTAACCTGTTAGGAGACAGTGGTAAGGGTCATGAGTATTTTGCAAAGCATCTTATCGGGGCTGATAACCAGGTTATGACGGATACGACTCATTCCTGGCGTCCTACAGACGTTCAAACGGATGAAGTGCCACCTGAAGGTAAGACGGACTTGTTCATCGCAATGGACTTTAGAATGACAAGCTCAGGTCTCTTTTCAGACATTGTTTTGCCGGCAGCTACCTGGTACGAAAAACACGATCTAAGCAGTACAGATATGCATCCATTCATTCATCCCTTCAACCCTGCTATATCTCCACCATGGCAGGCAAGGAGCGACTGGGATGCATTCCGAGAGATTGCCAAGGTCTTCTCAGATCTTGCGTTGCAGCATCTTCCGAAGACTGAAGATGTGGTTATGTCTCCGCTCGGACATGATACGCCTAATGAACTCGCACAGGTTCACGGCAAGATTAAGGATTGGCGGAAAGGCGAGGTTGAAGCTGTTCCTGGGAAAACAATGCCTGTATTCCAGATTGTAGAGCGTGATTATCCTAACGTGTATGAAAAGATGATTACGATCGGTCCAAATATCGAAAAAGGCTATGGCGCCAAAGGGGTCAAAATACCAGGAGAAAAGGTGTATCACGAGCTGAAGGAGCGTCTTGGCCTATCTACATCGGATGGTATTGGAAAGGGACGTCCTAATCTCTATTCAGACAATCAGGCGATTGAAGCCATTCTGCTCATGTCTGGAGCGACGAATGGTCAACGTGCAGTCGAGGGCTGGCGTTCAATGGAGCAAAAAACAGGGAAAAAGCTAGCCCAGATTGCCGAGCCAAGAGAAGAAGATGCTTATACACTTACGGAAATTACGGCGCAGCCTAGACAAGCGATCTCCGCGCCTGTATGGAGTGGACTAGAAAAAGATAATCGTCGTTACTCGCCGTTCACGCTGAATATCGAATACAGTATACCGTGGCGCACGGTGACAGGACGGCAAAGCTTTTACCTCGATCATGAGATGATTCTAGATTATGGCGAGGCACTGCCCATATATCTTCCGCCGTTGTCGCATGTACCGTTTCTTAAAGGCGAAAAGGAAGTCGAAAATAGCGGCAAGTCATTAACGATTCGTTATCTTACCCCCCATCAAAAATGGGGTATCCATACAATGTTCACCGAGGCCAACCAAATGGTGACTCTGTTCCGTGGATGGCAAGTGGTGTGGATGAACGAAAAGGATGCAGCCTCGATCGGTGTAAAGGATAATGACTGGATCGAAATCTACAATCGTAACGGGGTAGTTGTGGCAAGAGCGGTTACTACGTATCGAATACCGGAAGGTATTGTTTATATGTATCATGCTCAAGACCGTACGATGGGTGTACCAGGTACAAGTATTAATAAAAAGCGTGGTGGTACGCATAACAGCGTTACACGGATCACCATGAAAGCGACGCATATGATCGGCGGATATTCGCAGTTCAGTTATGGGTTTAACTATTATGGCCCAACAGGCAGTCAGAGAGATACGATCACGATTATTAGGCCGCTTAAGGAGGTGGATTGGCTTGAGGATTAAAGCACAAGTCGCCATGGTGATGAACCTAGATAAATGTATAGGTTGTCACACCTGTTCTGTAACTTGCAAAAATACTTGGACGAACAGGCCAGGTGCGGAATACATGTGGTTTAACAACGTGGAAACTCGACCAGGACCAGGTTATCCGAAAGCTTGGGAGGATACCGGAAAGTTCAAGGGAGGATGGGTGCTGCGTAACGGACGCTTATCGCTGAGAGCAGGCGGGCCAATTACTAAGCTAGCTAACATTTTCTATAATCCAGATATGGCGCAGCTCGACGAGTTTTATGAGCCTTGGACCTATGATTATGATAATCTGATCAACCGTCCAAAGGGAGATTCCCTTCCTGTAGCTAGGCCGATGTCAATGATTACAGGGGAGTATATCGATAAGCCGGAATGGGGTCCTAACTGGGACGATGATCTCGCTGGTGGAAGTGAAGTGGTACCGCTTGATCCTAACGTGCAAAAGCTTCAGGAGCATATCGCGATGGAGTATGAAAAGACATTCATGATGTACTTGCCACGTATATGCGAGCATTGCTTGAATCCATCGTGTGTTGCATCTTGTCCTTCTGGTGCACTTTATAAGCGCGACGAGGACGGAATTGTGCTGGTCGATCAGGACGCTTGTAGAGGTTGGCGCTTCTGCATGAACGGATGCCCATACCATAAAGTGTACTACAACTGGAATACGCATAAAGCTGAGAAGTGTAACTTCTGCTATCCAAGAACTGAAGCTGGACTTGCCACGATCTGTTCTGAGACTTGTGTCGGTCGTATTCGTTATATCGGCGTAGTGCTTTATGACGCTGATAAAGTGAAGGAAGCGGCTGCGGTTACAGATCCGCAGGAGCTGTATGAAGCACAGCTTGCTGTTTTCAAAGACCCGTTTGATCCGGAAGTGATAGAAGCAGCTCGTAAGGAAGGCATCAATGACTCATGGATTAGTGCCGCGCAAAATTCGCCGGTATATAAGCTGGCGATGAAGTGGAAGGTGGCGCTGCCGCTGCATCCAGAGTACCGCACCCTGCCAATGGTATGGTACGTTCCACCGCTTAGCCCGATTATGAACCATATTGAAGAAGAGGCGCTACAGACGGACCACTACATTCCAGCCGTTGATCAGATGCGTATTCCTATGGAGTATCTTGCATCGCTGTTAACTGCAGGGGACACCAAAGTGATTCGAAAGGTGCTATTGAAGATGACTGCTATGCGGGTCCATATGCGTAACAAAGCTGTCGGTGGCATGGATGAGTTAAGACATAGTCAACTGCTCAAGGAAGCGAATATCTCGCAAGAGGAAATTGAAGAGATGGCTCGCTTGTTCGCAGTAGCTAAATACAACGAGCGGTTCGTCATTCCAACCGGACGGCGAGAGATGGATGACAACTTACATTATAAACAAGGTGCTTGCAGTATTGAAGATATCGCTCCACCAGAGGGAATGTTCCGCTATCCTTCGCGAGAGGAGAGCAGCCTATGAATGACAAAGAGCGCTTTTTGTTAGCAGTAGTATCTCGAGTGATTAGCTATCCAGAAGATTCCTTTCAGGAAGATCTGGATGAGCTGATTCACACTGTAATGGAAGAAGAGATTAAGAATCCAGTTAACGAGAAGCTATTAGCAGCATTACAAACTGTGCAGGATAAATCTCTTCGGGAACTTAGAGAGCTTTACGTAAATACTTTCGATTTGGCGGATGCAACGAGCCTCTATCTAACTGCTCATGAACTCGGAGATAGTCGAGGTCGAGGAGCTGCGCTTATCCTGCTGCAGCATATTATTTCGGATGCAGGTTTTGATGTGGCGAGCGGGGAGTTGGCCGACTATTTACCAGCGCTTTATGAATTGGTTGCTGTTGCGCCTGATAATGTTCACCTAAAGGCGCTCCGGAGACGGCTAGCAGTTACAACAAATCGTATTGCTTCGCGGTTGGAACCTACTGACAATATTTACGCGCCTTTGTTCGAACTGCTCGTAGATGAAGTATTCGGTAAGCCATCTGCAGAGGACATTCAGAAGCTAGAGCTATCTAGAGAAGAGGCTGATCTAGATGATATGCCATATCCGGTGTTATATGGAATGGACGGAATGGCAGCAACAGATCAGTCACTAGTCAACATGAGAATGTGCAAATGAATGGAGGATCAATATGAACGAGATCTTTTGGTGGATTGTCTTCCCGTATATTACACTAACCATAATGGTTGTAGGACTGCTCTACCGTTATGCCTTCCGCCAGACTACTTGGGCTGCTCCATCTACGGAAATTTTCGAAAAGAAATGGCTTAGAGTAGGTTCAACCGTATTTCACTGGGGGATTATATTTGCCTTTGTCGGTCATATCATGGGCGTACTAATTCCTTTGCGAGTGTATGAGGCAATAGGAGTATCAGATGAGTTGTACCACTTTTTTGCTATTGCTGGTGGCGGTCTTGCTGGAATAATGGTTGTACTCGGGTTAATATTTCTATTGATTAGAAAGATTGTTAATAATCGAGTTCGGTTTCACGCTTCGTTTGCGGATTATTTCAGCGTGATCCTGCTTCTAATTGTCGCAGGTATGGGTACCTATATGACGTTGGGATACAACCTAACCGTTACAGCTTATGAGTATCGGACTTCAATCGGCCCTTGGTTTAGAAGCCTTTTTATGTTCCAACCAGAAGCTGCACTGATGAGGGAGGTTCCACTTTTGTTCCAGGTTCATATTATTAGTGCGTTTGTATTGTTCGCTTCTATTCCGTTCACAAAACTGGTGCATATGTTCTCTTTTCCTGCGACCTATCCGTCAAGGGCTCCTCAACAATATCGGTCGCGCAGCGGATATAGACGTAAATCGAGAATATGAGGTTGATTGGTTGACGGTTGAAGAACGTGATTCGGATGGTAAATATTGATTTTGCGGAAACACCGGTCTGATATAGATCGGTGTTTCTTTTTATAAGATTGTAAGTGTTAGCTCAATGGTTTTTTTCGGCTATTGACTTTGTTATGCTGGAAGATTCAGAAGGTCAATTAATAAAGTCTGATAAAGGCAAAACATCACAGATTCTTATGTAATTCAGAATGGCGGTGTTCACTTTGACTATTTTTCTATAGTCCATATCATTGGAAGAAATATGGAGAGGTTAGATTGAAAACGCACGAACGCGGTAATATATATAATTATAGAAATGATAAGTGAGAGCTCAAAAAATGGCCGCGAATGTTTGCGACCGTTTTTTGAGTTTTTCTTGTATGGGAAGCCACATCAGTTCGAATTTATAGAATTTCAGCATTGGATAATTTAAGTAACGATATAGTTGTTCCAGGGCAAGAATATATATATTATCGATTGTTCAAAAAACATTGAACAAATAATTAAATTCCAATAAAGCAAATTATTGTTATAATAGGATTAAGCTAACTTTCGGATAGAAAGGGTTCATTCATAACTCAAAGTGTTATACAATCACGAAGTGCGTAAATATAGAAGTTAGATGACATATGGCAAAAACTCAATTTTAAGAGGGGGTTATCATGGGCGAGTTCAAAATCAATCAAGCATCGTTAGATGATTTAGATGTGTTGGCTTTGATGAATAAGCAATTAATTGAAGATGAACAACATGATAATCCTATGGATGTAGAAGCGTTAAAAATAAGAATGAAAGAATTCTTACTTGGTGAGTATAGAGCTTATTTGTTTAAACAAGAAGAGGTTATTAAAGGTTATGCTCTAGTAAACTATGTAAGAAAACCAGCGTATTTAAGACAATTTTTTTTATGTAGAGATAGCCGAGGAAGCGGATTGGGAAAAGCTTGTTTTCAATTACTATTAAAAGAGTTAAAAGTCGAACAATTAGATGTGGAAGTAATGTATTGGAATGAAACGGGCTATAAGTTTTGGAAGTCATTAGGATTTGAAGAGCGAAGTGTGTATCTCAGATTAGAAAATTGAATGTTTTGAAAGCGATTCAAGAAGGCCATACGTCAGCTAACACAGCATTAACGCTGCGTCGCATACGCTCTTTGGTTTCTGAAGTAATTACAGAGAAGCAAGCTCACCAACACAGACACCCACCTAAGATATGGGCTATCTAGGGTGGGCGTCTGTCGTTAGTGCAAGAACGTTATACGACAACCTCGTAATTAAAAAAACAAAATAATGAAAAACTCAGAAAATAAAATCTTGGAGGGAATATCTATTAAGTACATACGATTTCATGGGAATTATTCCAGCCCATTTACCGAACAACCATATGGAATATTTGTAGTTATTTATCATCTTTTGCGTGAAGGAAAGCTAACGGATGAAGATGCAATTTTGTATAACACAACGAATGATTGGTTTGAAGAGAATTTACCTAACCCACCTTTTTATGATGATCAAAATTCAATTAGAGCGGTAACTTGGTTTAAGGAAACTGAAAACATAAAAGAAATGTTGGAAAGGTTGACTCCTTTTTTTGATTTAGCTAAAAGTATAAAGTTGAAATTATAAGATCTGAGTCGGAAGTAATCCCTGGTCAATTGGTGTATGAAGATGAATATCAGATCGGGGTGGTAATGGAATCGTTTAGAGGAAAGTACGAGAAAGTTATCGTAAAACAGTAAAATACTTTACAAGAGAGAAGGGACAAAGAAGAATGAATCTCAAATCGAACTACTCTAATCTTCATTTAATTAAGGAATCAGAACATGGATTGTTTTTTACTCCTGTTAAGGATGAGAAGACAATGGAAATGATTGAAGAACTTGCACTTGCCTTCGAAAAAAACTATAACCGAATCATTGATATGTTTATGTTTAAACCTAGTCAAAAAACTACTGTTCATGTTTACTCTGATAGAGAGCAATTTTATAAAATTATTGGCCGGAAAACCGAGGGAACATATGATGCGAGTGATAATATCATTAAAGTATATACACCGCTAAGTTTAGACGATCCTGATACGTATTTAGAATATACGTTTCAGGTCGTTCATGAATTTGTTCATGAAGTTATCCAGCAAATAAACCCTATGGTTGGAAGGGCTAAGTGGCTAGATGAAGGGATCGCATATTATGCTTCATTGCAACTTGATCATGAATTGAAAAATCGATCAAAACTCAGCAATATCCCAACTTTAGAACAACTCACAAGTCCAACATTCTATGATAATTTCGATGGATCAGCATATTTTATTTGTGGATTGATAGTAAAATTCATTACTGAAAAATACGGAGTAAATACTCTAAATGAATTTATTAGAAGAAATCCTGAAGGAATCGAAGAAATATTAAATATATCATTAGAAACATTCTATTCAGAGTGGAAACAAAGTTTACAGTGACTTTTACTTGTATCATTGAAGACATTGGTTCGTATAACACCATATTCATGCTTTGGGGGCAATTGCCCCTCGGTCCGGCACGGAGTTACAAGTGGATTCAGAGGGGCATTTCAGTAGCAGGGATGCATATTCAGCCGGACACATCTCCGCCACCTTAAGTCCAGAAAGGGACTTAAGGTGGCGGGGCGTCGTGAATACAAGAACGTTATGTGATATCGATAGTATTACATAAAAACTGAACAAACTTAAGAAAGTTTTAAAAAAATAGGAAAGGAAAGTTTTATGAAAGAACTGGACAATAGTGAATTTAAAAAATGGGACGATATAAGAAAAAAAGGATTGTTTTTTTATGTAATTAGATGGATATTTAATAGTGTTATATTCATGATAATTACACAAGGAACAGTCTTAATATTTAACAGAAGAAATATAGTCATAAGTGATATTTTAATTGGTCTTATGGTTTATGTAACCCTTGGTATAATTATTTCAATTATAAGGTGGAGAATATTAGACAAAAAACATAAGAATTTAATGAAGATAGAATAGAAAAATTAAAATTTTGTTTTGTAAATAGATCAGAGAAGTCAATTCCGTCACATAACAGCGCACTAACGCATCGTCACATACGCTCCTTGGTCAGTGTTGTTGTTATTGGCAGCGAAGCGAATTCATGTAAAAACTCTGCAAGGCCAAATCTAATGACCTGTATCGCTTTGCTCCACGTAAGCCTATGCAAGAATGTTAACTGACATCCACACAAAAGCTGGAAGGAGAAAACATATGTCAATCGTTCATGATAATGAAATCATATCGTACGAAGTTGATTTTCAAAAAGAACACATCAAAATACATACACGATATCAAAACGCAGATATGAAAGAAGAAATTGATATTTTATTTGTAGATGTAATAAGTCATATGTTTGAACATCAGTTAAAAGGCAGCATTATACTTGATATTTGTGAATCTGGAATTGATCACTTTATTAAAGATAACAAAGAGTTATTAATGAAGAATCACGAATATTGTTGGCCATTGCCATTTAAATCTATTGAAGATCTAAAAATAAAGTTGACTGAAGAAAATTATAAATACATAATATTGATGTCATCATATGGGATGAATGGTTGGGTATTAGCAAAGAATTATAAAATCATTACAAAAGTGGTTAAGAATGATTAGTGGAATTTTATACAACATATTAGGGTGAACGGGCAAACGGATATTATGAATGTACGTTCACCATTTAACCTTATATACATATTCACAAAACTCGTATTTTGTACATATGTACTAATGTTGAAATGATCCTATACTGTTACTGGACGCTTATTGATGACAATTTATAAACTCTCATATTTTTATTAAAATAATAACACGATATTTTCTTAGCTTCACAACAATAAAGCACCCTTTCTACTGAAAAGAGTAAGTAAAGTATTAGACTAAAATTATTGAATTATCGTACCCTTAATCCAAATTTTCTTGATCTTCGAATTTTTCCGAAATTGCGTCAAGTTGATCTTCAATTGCGTCAAGTCGATCTTCCACGCCATCAAGCCTATCTATAATACCTTCAAAGCGTTCATCATCTTCCACCTTATTAAGCACTTCTTTTCTTACAGCTTGAACCTCATTCAACACTTGATTCAAGAGTTCGACCATTTGCTCAGTCATCTAAAAGATTCCTCCTTAGAGAGTAATTAGATTAATGTTTCGTCGCATTTATTTGAAATCCTGCCATTGCTTAACGTAGCAATGATAGTATACTATTTAATTAATTTTTCAGTCTGACTTTATTCTCCTTGAACATCATGCTTTTTACCATTGCTAATGAATGTTTAAAGTATCAAATCTCTTGGCACTTCAACAATAATTGGATCAGATGTTGATACCACATCAAACACATGATTCAAACATAATATTCCATAATGCTTATATGGTCCGGGATAATCTTCTGTCGCTATCGTACTAGTACTAACAAAATCTAAATATCTGACCCTCAAATTCTTCATAATCTTCCCAAACAGTATAACTTTCGTTTCGAACTGAATAACCTATATACCATTCAAAATCCATTTGAATATATGGCCTAGTAGGGTTATCACGTGAGAATGCTTCTCTGCCGACTGCATCGCCGTGACCGAGCAGCAAAGCGACGATGCGCTAATGCTATGTGTTAGGTGAAGTATCAATGAGTTATCTGTCAAGAACATCTCTAAAATAATCGTTTAATAAACCTTCTCTATTAAATCTTTCTTTAACAAATTGTTTAGCCTTTCTACATGAATCTCTATACTTAGACGAAGGTTTAAATGACAAATACAGCATTTCAATAATAGGGTCGTTAAGACTCAAGTTCATAGCTTCCTCAATCATTTTTTTCTTTTTCCTCCCATTCTTTTTTAAATAAGATATATACTTCTTTGTAACTCTTATTTCTTTCAAGATTGAATAAATAATTCCAATCTATCAGTATATACAGGGTCCTTACTTCGATATTTCACCTAATGTTCTTGTGTTAGTGAGCTTACATCTCTGCAATTTCTACTTTCAACCGAGGAGCGTATGCGACGTGCGTTAATGCGGTGTTATCCGATGACCTCGACTACGATAGCATCTACAATAAAAAAATACTGTTAGTAAATTCTGAAGGTAATATCTTATATTACTAAAATTACATATTGTTAGTTAGTTAATATAGTCAGTGTCTATGCACCTACTTGTCTAATCCAATCTCGTATATGGGTGCCTATTCTCTCAATATCTTCATTAGCTAATTCTCCACTATGCATTATTACATTTCTTGATCTCTCTAATGTATTAATAATCTGTCTTGCCCAATCTTGTGACTGTAAGTGATATTCAAAGTGAGACCAATTCTGTATCATAATTGATGTAAGATCACCAAATTCAGTATAGTTAATTAATGAATCTCCCCTGGGTGTATGCCATCTAATCTTGCTCTCTTCATCACGTCTTGACACTGCTTTATTTCTAATTTTTTCAGAAACACAAGTGTCCCACCAATTCTCCCCTACAACCTCCAATAATTTACTTACCACAAACTCTCTTACAGTATTTTCAAAAGCGGTTATTGCAGTAAAAACAGTTGCCATCCTTTTTGCTCTAGTCACAATTTTTTCATCAAGAAGATCCAAAGATAAACGCTCGGCAATCTCTTTATCCAAAGCAGAAAATGTTTTATACTTGTCTAGTTTCCCAGTACTATGCAAAGCAGATTCAGCTAATAGCCCCCTAAAAACAAAAGAATAAAATTTATCAACCATAATTATCTCCTAGGATAAATGTTCTTTTAGACTTCGGAATATTGCATCATACACCGCTACATCACGCGTCTCAGGCAAATGTATTTGAATATTATAATGTAATTGTGCATTTGATATTTTTGGGGTCACTGATGTAGGCACAGTTGCATCATGTTGATTCGAATGTGGTTCATTTTTCTCTCTTTGTATTTCAGGCATCTCACTAATTGTTGTGGTCTTCTTACTCCAATCAGCATAATCACATAATGCTTTAAATGTGTTAGCCATTAAACCAATCACATTATCTGTTTTTTGTCCTTGCGTTAAGGTTCTAAGTTTATTTTTAACCTCATCCAATGTCATAGTATGAGCCTTGGTGTTTAACGCAAATAAATCTTCGTATGCTTCCATGATAGCATGGGCCAGTATAGTTTTTGATTGTGTCTGATCTAGAAACTCATAATATCTTTGAGTAGGTACCGAGTTATCATCTAAAAAACCAAGACCTTTTAATAAAGCGATAAATAATCTATCGTTTGTACTTTTGAATTCTAACTGTTGTAAAAAATTATAAGTAAATCTTTCTGGTGCTTTAGCTGAGATCAATGAATTTAAAAATGCTTCTAGATTTTTTGTAGTTATAAGATATGCACTCGTTAAAGACATTTAATTCCCCTCCTATTAAAATCATTTAATAAATAGAATATTCTTTATATTATTACAAAATCCTCTAAAATTAAAAACCAAACTATATAAAATGAGTTCCTGCCCGTTAGTTGAGAAAAGCCAGTGCGGTAGACCTTTCGGTATTGAACAATCACGTCAATCTTTCGGAGATAGTTTTACTTATTTCTTCAGAGTTTTTAACATCAATGATTAACTTTGATATTTTAAATTTACCAACATGAAAATTATTCAAGTCAAATTCGTTTAGTCAACCTTTAGCTTACTAAATTCTATAAATAAGATCATCTAGGGTATAATATGTAAATATATTTTATGAATACTAAAGCATTATGAAGGAATCAACCACACATCCAAGTATTCATTTAGTTACTTTGGATGAAGCTCCAACTTTTTTCAATTCGTCTCTTTTTGGATATATAAATCATCAGCACTTATTCCATTCATACTTACGATCCATCGCATCACTACTAATTAATTTGCAATAACCATTTGTTACAAGCTCATTGATATATAAGTAAACCTCAATGTAACGTTTTGGTTTTCCAGTTAAAAAGCGATCACTAGAAATTAATTTATCTTGAATTAACTTTTCACACAAAACTCGGGTACTTCCAATTCCTGATTGTAGATAGGCTTTTATAGCTACTTTTGCATGAGATGATAATTCCGAATCATTGTTACTGACATTAAACAGATCATAAACATCTTGAGTAGGATTAAAGAGAGGTACAGTCTCAACTTTAGCTCTAGCAACTGGAACATCCTTTCTAGCAGCGATTAATTCGGCATTAACTAAAGTGCGTATTTTCATCAATTGACTGTTTAATAAGGGTAGATCAAGCGCTAAATGTTCTTGAATATCTTCAGGCAATTTAACCTTATCATAACCTGGAGGAAGTAGACGATAATTATCCCAATTACGACTATACTTTTCTAGAATTTCATCCATTTCATAGTCAATCGCTTGAAAACCATCTCGAATATCTTTTACGACTTTAGCGTCAATCCCTAGATGTTCTTCAAGATGTTGAATGCCAAACTTCAGAACTTGGCCAGTTGTTTTATGCTCAACAATATGCTGATAGCGTAAAGACCTCCCACATTCGCACTTAAGCTCGGGAGTGACCTTTCCAGCATCGATAGATCCTGTATAAATCCAATCCTCTAGTAACACTTCTATTTCCTCGTAAGAGCTATTAGAAGGTACGACTGCTCCTTTATGTGTAGCCATAACATTCGCAAAGACCGTCCTCCGACTACGATTCATTCTGAACTTCAGATATTCTTGTTGTTCTACTCCTAATTGTGCTAACAATATGTCCCTTTCTTCTACAGTTAGACTCATTTACTTTCCTCCTCTCAACTAAGGAATGTTTGATAATTCGCGATCTCGCGAATCATCTCGAATATTTCTTGATCATCCTTCGAGAAATTGTTTATATCTTCCCTTCTTCAGTCTTGCCTGCTGCTTTAAGTAATCACTATTGTTTGTTGTTTCGTAGTACCTATAACAGGTTGTCACGTGAGTCTGCTTCTCTGCCAAAAGCATCACTAGCGACCGAGGAGCGTATGCGACGATGGGCTAATGCCAAGTTATAAGATCTGAGAGTTTTCTTGAAGATTGAATAACAAATTATTAATTATATTTCACTTCATGATTCTATTTTTTCTGAAATAATTAATGTCCTTTTTTATACCAATCACTAAACTTATCGGTATCAATACGATTGGAATAATAATAGTCAAAACCATTAACCACAATACAGCTCCACCTTCACTAATTAAACACATAAACAATCCTAGATATCCTATTACTATAAACAGGGGATATATAAGACTCTTTAAGAATGTGATCTTTTTTAGAGCTTTTAAAGCGTAAATACTGTAAAGAATCATAATTGGAATACTAAGGAGATTGTAAATTGTTTTTTCATTCTTCTGAGGGATTTGACTTTCATTTAAAAAACCATGATCTTCGGCATATGGCATTAAGAAAAATATTAGATATAGTAAGACAAGGATAGATATAGACCCGGAGCTTCATTATGGTGTTATTCTAAGGAAGTTCTGGAAGCAGCCATTGTATTTAAGGCGTTCTCAAAATAGCTATATACTTCATCTGCAATTCCCAGAAACTCTTCAACAAGTACATTATTACTATCCAAGTAACAAGCATACAGATAATCAACTAAAGCGGAGTCAATCTCGCAATAGTTTAATATGGCATTCTTCATCTCGATAATGTCATCTTGCCATACACCTGTTTCTTCTAGCACCAAAGAGTATAATGCACGAATTAGTCTCTTAGAATAACCTTTAATATATCTAATTTTCATTGTGTTATCACTAGCATTAGAAAGTAAACTACGTATACGATCTACTTCCTCCTTGGTCTCTGTATTTAAGTCCAAAATGAACTCTGGAGAAATAATTATCGGTGGTACTTTTTCACCAACGTCATGACCATATATGCAAACACAAATTATCTTAACCCAAAAACCCCACTCATTCGGTTTACTTAATACATCGTCAATCGAGCAAATTGTCGTATCAATCTTAGTTAATACTGGATATTCTTCCAAAATCCTGTCTTTAATATTTGACAATCTTTCGTAATCAATATCTTTGGGATTTACACATACAATAGTAAAGTCTGCATCTGACTTAAAAGGTATAGCCGTTCCTTTTGGAATCGAGCCACACATATAAATGCTATGAATCTTACCTTTAAATTCGCTAAGTATATTATCTATATACTTATCAACAAAATCTTTATATTCACTTTGTATTACAATTCTATTTATAACTTTTTCTAATATCATATAGACTCCTCCTATTTTGCTTTACTTCATGTAAGCCCAAGGCTGTGTCTCTGATTCTATTGTTTCTCCTGTAGCAATGGCTTGCTCAATCAGCATTCCTAAATAATGATCTTGTGAGGCTTCTGCAAGACTATAGAAAGACGGACCACCAGATGCATAATCAGCCATTTTTACAAGACAGCTTGCGATAGCAATTTCATCATCGTAAAGCCTCGCAGGCATAAATGGATTTTCATATACCCAGCGTTCCCCAGCCATAATTCCTTTCAAAAAATAGCCTTCCGCATTTTCATACTCGCCTTTATTGACTCTATGTAAATTGAGCTGAATTTGTGTGCAGTCGCGATCCTGAATAATTATTCGATTATCAAATATTTCCCCACGCTCTCCACGAACATTCAAATGATTAGAGCGAGTCCAGGAACGATGCTGATTATTAGTAAAGTCATAGATTCCGAGTCTGTCACCAAAATCTAGCCATGCCAAATCACGCTCAGAGCTTATCAATTTATCTTCGGTTGGCGGGCCGCCGCGGTTAGGACCAGCCACCCAGCTTGATGTAAATCGCTTGCCTTGTATTCGAACGTTTTCGTATTTTATACCTAGCATAAAGCGAATTAAGCTGACCGCGTGGTACAAATGAGAAATAGATACTGTCGTTTCACTTACTCGGCCAAGCTGACCGGACTGTATAATATGCTGACGAGCCTGTTGCAACGGGTGCAAATGATATTGTTCCGCAATTTGAATCTTTGCCCCTTTCAGGGTCAGCTCTTCATGCAGCAATAATAAACCGTTTAGGTCTGGTGCCGGAGGAGTTTCTGCCAATACCGGAATTTTGCGTTCAGCCAAATCTAGCATATATTCCATCGCTGCGGCAGGATTAACGGATAGCACGACAAATTGAGGCTGCTCTGACTCTAACAACTGATCTAAATTACGATATGTACTTACATGCCATTGTTCTTCCATGGTCTTCCCTTTCGCTTCATCGCGAACAACCATTCCGCTTACATGAAACTGTTCAGGCAATGCTTGTGCTATTCTTAAAAAATATTGAGCCCGAAATCCACTTCCGCCGATAATACTGAAGTTAATACGCCCCCCCATTTCAAACACCGCCTATTCTGCTTCTCAATTTTATTCCAATTACTTATAGCATACCTCCATCACTTGATCAGGTAAAGCATCCTTCTTAACTGAAATAATATACAGAAAAGAACTAAAGAGTGAGTTTCAACATGCATTACTATGCGTCCGTTTGTTTAGAGGTATTAAAGCCACTTCAATTGCAACATGTGGTTTTATGTTAGATCATTGGAACAACTTATTTTTTTGCTATAATCATTACATAGACATTTGTTGATTAGGGAGTATTTTATGAAAATAGCTATATGTGAAGATGACACGAATTTGTGCAGCATTATTTCGAACAAAATTGAAGTCATAGCAGTTAATTCTGAGATCAGTACATTTTCTTATGGAAATGATCTAATACAAAGTTGCGAAGACTATCAGCTCATATATTTAGATATTAAGCTACCAGATCTTACAGGGATTGAAGTGGCCAAGAAAATAAGAGAAAAAAATAGTGAAGCAATAATTATATTTATTACTGCCTATAGGGAATATGTGTTCGATGCCTTTGACGTGAATGCTTATCATTACTTGTTGAAACCGATTGATCACTCCAAATTTTTCAAAGTTACCATGAATGCAATTATGATGTTAAAATCATCTGTTCAACTTGATAAGCCCTCAATCGTCGTTAAAACAAAAGCTGGGTATGAGAAAATATATATAAGTTCAATTATATATGCGGAGGCTTTTGGACGTAAAATTACTATACATACGAAATATGATACATTTGAGTTTTATGGGAAACTTATTGAGCTGCTCGCTGATTTGGGTCCCCCTTTTGTTCAAATTCATCGGTCCTATTTTGTTAATTTGAGATATATTTCATCCTATAATAAAGAAAAAATTATGCTGGAGAATGGAATCTCACTTCATATTGCACAGAAAAAATATACTAGTTTTGTAAAAGAATATGTAGAATATATAAAGTTATTAGGTGAATATATTGACTGAGACAGATATTAACGACTTGTTTTTAAACATGCAGCTTATTACCAACATTTTGTTTAACGTTACATTTGCAGTCTTATTTTATATATTTGCAACTATTCATATCAAAAGTAAGCGAAGCTTAGTATATATTTCGATAATTCAGTTTTTTCTCCTTACAGCTTTCGATTTTGCAGCACCTTATTCAAGTAATTTCATTATTCGATTGATCGTAATGCTGTTAAGCTATCTTTTGATGTGCCTATTCATTCAGAGCAAGAGACTTATCAGTTTGTACGTTACAATAGTGTTCTTTTCAATTAGATGGCTCGTTTCTTCAATAGTAGCAATTGTCATTATTCCTGTTGTAAATAACGGTGTTTTTAATTTGATAGATTTTTTTGTATCATACCTGGAACTTAATGAGCTTATTTTTCCTATTTTAAGTGGAATACTGATGATGCTAATCACACCATTTCTTCACTTTTTTGTCATGTATTTAATTTTGATGTATTATAGAAGGTTTTCAAAGTGGGTTGATAGCGAAATAGATTTTAAAGAGTTAATTTTACTGATCTTTCCTTCGCTTATAGGAATGACTAGTTATTCTCTCTTTGTTGATATTGACGGTCAATTTAGTGAATCACTAGTGTTTTCCAGTTCGAAAAGTATGTATATATGGATCCTTCATAATTTTGTAATTCTAGCATGTATTCTACTATTTTTGTTTTTATACCAGCGCATACTTAATCACAGGGATGTGAAAAGAAAGGAATTTGTTCTTAAATCTCAATTGGTTAATATTGAAGAGCATGTAAAACAAATTAAAGAGAGATACGATGAATTGCGAATATTAAAGCATGATATAACAAGTCATATTTCAACCATTTCAAGCCTTGTACATACGGATCAATATAATGAAGCCCACTCTATCATTAACGAGCTTCAACATAAACTAAATGATCAAAAGTATAATTATGATTCAGGTAATCCTATTACAGATGTTATTCTGTATGAAAAGGCTGAGCTCTTTGAAAATGCCAATATCAAATTTGTTAATAAATTTCATTATCCAGCCAATACTGAATTTAAAGCGATAGATGTGTGTGTGATTTTATATAACACCTTGCAAAATGCTTATGAAGCAACATTTAATATGAGTGACAGATGGATATCATTAGACTCGATTTATTATAAAGGAAATTATATTATTACCGTTAAAAATCCAATTCAATCTGAATTGAAATTCAAAAGAGATGGGCTTATAGAATCGTCTAAGGCGAATAAGGCGGAGCACGGCATTGGACTATACAGTGTAAAAGAAATATCCAATAAATACAATGGTGATCTTACTATCCACATAGAAGATGGGATATTCACCATTACGATTGTATTGAAGAATGAAAGTGCTGCTCCTCCCCATTCATTACAATAAAGAAGTCGTTCATTACATTTTTCATTCGAAATTTATGGTCCCACCGATAATTATTGTGAACATGATTTGAGGAGGACATTGATATGTATATTAACAGTGCAATCAACAAGCAAATGTATGCTAATTACTTCGAGCTTCAATCCCAAAAAGTTGCAACTGAAGTAGCGAAAAATGAGAAGTTAAATTTATCTAAGGATCAGGTTGATTTATTCGAGGATGTTTTATCTGATGTATTAGAGTCAACGATGAATAGTGAAGATTATATTTATCAAAACATGTTATCTAATCGTTATCTCAACCAAAACTCTACTATCTCAAATGATTATTGTGGGTTAAATTATCCTCAAGTAACCAATCCTTTGTTTATTAATGGGATGAGTAAATTAATGCAATTTTCAGGATTTAATGGATTAAGTTCGTATGGACTAACAATGAATACACAGCCCTCTTTATTAAATTACCTCAATGGTGGCAAAAATCCGTATTCCTTATATAACTTGTTCTAATAATACTAAAAGAAGACTTCGACATGTTGTCCAAGTCTTCTTTTCTCCAAGAGTCTGTCAGGGAATTCTATACAACTTGTATGACTTCATCGTAGCTCGCAGTAAGGTCAGTTCATATTTTTCATGATATTGAGTCACCTATTAATTTTTTTGAAAATAAATTAGAATGAAAAACGTTTATGTTCTCATTCGGTAAATTTGTTTGTTTTCAATGATTCTCAGTGGCTGCGTCCATTTTTCCGAATCAGGCATCGAATCTAACGCATCCTCAACAGACTGAAGCTTTGCATCTAGCGTATCGATGTAATGCAGCGCTACTGCCTCAGGTATTTGCGGCTGCACCGGGCTGCCCCATTCCCCGAGATTATGATGAGAAAGAACCAAGTGTTGGAGTATAACGATTTTTTCATCCGAGATATCCATCCCTAAAGCAATAGCGGCTTCAATGATCCAGTTTGCTGCTAACGAAATATGCCCTAGCAACTTCCCTTTAAAGCTATAGTCCGTCACAATCCCAAGTTCTGCATCCATCTCCTCAGGTTTAGCTATATCGTGCAGTATAATGCCGGCTTTGATTAGGTCGGGATTAAGGAAAGGACGTTGTTTTGCCACAAATTCACCAAGCTCAAGCATTCGACAAATATGATAGGCTAGTCCAGCATAATAAGCATGGTGCATCCCCTTTGCAGCCGGATAGTGCATAAGCCGCTCTTCTACCTTACTGATACAGAACTCTACCACATGTCTAATATCGCTGTCCTGTATGCTAGCTGCAGTTTGCTTGATTATATGAACTAGATCAATTGGTTGGATCGGTGCTGATCTGATAAAGTCTGTCAGGGTACACCCATCCTCTTCAGTAGCCTTCCGAATTCGGTTAATTTTCAGTTGAGGTTTTTCACGATACATTTGAACAAGCCCCTGTACTTTCACCAGAATCATCGGGAAGTATGTCTCTTTATCAACGGAAGAAACATCCCAGAGCTTCGCTGGAATCTCTCCACTAGTATCAGAAAAGACAAAATCAAAATAATCTTTCGAAGGTGTTGAGTTGGTTTGCTTTATTTCCGCTTTCTTCAGCAAATAAAAGCCGATGATTTCTTCACCCTCGGTAAAGGCTTTAATTAAAGTCAATGTATTGTCGCTCCTTACAATGTGGTTTATATATTATTCTACATGGTGGTGCACACTTACACTCTATCTTCACTGTGCCAGAGTTCGAGTATTATATCAATCATTGACACAAAATTTTCTATATGAAAATTATTATGAAAAGCTTATTTTGACTTTTGATACTGTCCTTATATTAATGATATTTGAATGTTTTCAATAGTATAGCGTAAAGTACGGCTGCTATAGTAATAAAAGGATGATTAATTAAAGTTAATCATCCTTTTGTGAAATTGGAACTTTAGCTGTAACCGCCCCGCCGCCATTCTCATTATTCGATAATATAAGTTCTCCATCAATTTTAGTAATAATGGTGTTTGCGATATATAAGCCCAATCCATGATGTTCGCTTTTTGTTCTGCTTTCATTTTCCATAAAAAACTGCTCTTTTCCATACCTTAATGCCTTTCTAGAAAAACCTTGGCCTTGATCAATTACTTGGATTCTTACTTCATAATCATCCGCAATACCATAGATGGCAATCGTTGAGCAGTTAGGAGAAAAGTCAAATGCGTTTGTTATTATATTCATGATTCCACGTTCGAAATCATTCTGATCCCCTTTTATAAATAAATTCTCCTTAACATCTATTTCCCAGACTATGTTAATTCCTTTTATTTTACTTAAAGCTTCACTTTGTCTTTTTAAGGAATGTAGTAACTGACTAACCTCAATATTAGTATTTGAGTACTGATTACCGATTTCATTCTTGGTAATTGTCAACAACTTTTGAATGTATTTATCCATTTGTTGACTACTCTTATCTATATCCTTACAGTAGTTTATTTGTTCTTCCGTTAGCGTTGTTTCTATAAGTAATTCTGCATTACCTTTAACTATGGTAAGAGGAGTTTTAAGATCATGAGCCAATGCGGAAACCTGTTCCTTCTTTTGCTTCTCTAATGACCATTGTTCCTCTAAAGAGATTTTCAATGAGTTTTTCATCGTATCAATCCCTTTAAGGACCATATCTATCTCAACTATATTACTATTGCTGACTTTGAAATCTAAATTTTGCTCTTTAATTTGTTGTGTTGTCGCTAGCAGTGTTTTTAATTCACGGTTAATCCTTTTAGCAAATCTGTTAGACCAAAAAGCAATAATTAAAAGAAGTTGAAGCAAAAATAATAAAATAATAGCCATTTCTGCATTAGGTAAAATCTTCCGCAATTCATCATTTTTAAATTGCATACTTAATGGATAGGTAATAATTAATATATCGTTGTCTCTTACAATACAAATAATATAATTTGATAAGCCAGATGCTGTATCACCATTACTATAGTAATCCCAATTTTTTTTTATTTCCTTAGATGTAAAATTACCATACAAGTAATTCCCATCGTTTGAATAAACACCAAAATTACTCATTGGTGTTAATAAGTCCATTGTTACTTGAGAGGATTCTTTTAGTTTTTCATAATTCTGTTGTATTGTTTTTTCAGAATAATTCGCAAGATACATTGTTCCAGCCGAAGTAAATAGCAAATAATTTGCTACTATTAAGAAAACGATCGAAAATCCAATGGATACAAAGTATTCAGTAAATATTGTGCGAAGCTTTTTGCTATTTTTTATTCCCATTTGTAACCTATTCCCCAAACTGTTTTAATTGGTTCTTCATCAAACTGTATGAACTTAGCTCTAATGTTTTTTACATGTTCAACTATTACAGTTAAATTACTTTCTTTTTCAAATCCAAAAACAGATTCAAATATTTGTTCCTTTGAAAAAACTTGCCCATGATGAAGGGCTAAATACTCACTAATCTCATATTCACTCTTAGTTAGTGGAATCTTGTTTTCCAGTATGAAACACTCTTTACTGGACATTAAAAATCTAACATTACCTAAATTAACGGTGTGTATCTTTTCTCTTTGATCTCTTCTAATATGGGCTTCTACCCTTGCACGAAGCTCTTGAACTCCAAAAGGTTTTTTTATGTAATCATCTGCTCCCAATCCTAACCCTTTTATAATATCTGCTTCCTCTGTTTTGGCAGTCAGAAATAGAATAGGAGCATCGACTTGTTCCCTTAATTTAGAACATAATTCAAACCCATTAATGTTAGGCATCATAATATCCAAAATAATTAGATCGTAATAATTTATATTTTCAAGCAAAACCTTTTCAGAGTTCTCGATTTTTTTAACAAAATGCCCACTTTTACTTAGGACATTCTCAATTAATGTAAGTATTGCTTTATCATCATCAACAACTAAAATATTTGCCATGTAAGCTCCTATTCTTCTAGCTTTTTTCCTTCCCATCGAGTGAACCAAATGAACAGCGTAACTATGGAAAAAACAGTAACACCAATAGAGAGTATAACCCCTAAATGTAAAACGGGATCTGAAATATGTCCATTTACATTTTCAGAATCTGTCAGTAAAGCTCCAATGAATCTAATACTCCAAGAGCTTGGTACGAATGGCCACCGTCCGTCGCCCATGCCCGTTATAAACAATGCTACTGCAAGTGCTTCTGCTATGCCTACTCCAATTGATACACCTTTCGAAAATCTTAAACTTAAGAAAAAATGTAGAATATATTGAAAAATATTGCTGCCAATTATAATTCCAACAACAGCTATATATATCGTAATATTGAAAACAGGATTACCTATAAAGGAATAACCAATATAAAATCCGAAAACTGCTAATAATGAGCTTATCGCTCCTAGTAATAAATATAATAATAGTTTACTCGCCAAAGCTAAATACTTTGGATCTGAATTAACTAACATGCTCTGAAACCCACCTGCTAAGTATTCTTGATCCGCTATCATTGAAGTTATTATTCCAATTAATATAGGATACACGATACATAATACTTGTAAATAGACAGATATCTCATCAAAATGTCTCCAAGGAGCATAAGAAAAATAGCTTAAGAAAATAATCAACCCTAATAGTGGAATATATAGATGAAGCCATATCATATGAGTAGCTTTTAATTTCAATATATCCGCTCTTAAAAGTTTAATTAGTTGCATTACTTATTCACCGCTTTCCTCTTAAACCAAATAGTAGTAAGAATGGTCAGAACAATAAATACAATGATATTGATCATCGTATCTGTTGCTATCAATTCAGGATTCATTAATGCACTATTTTTCGGTGCAGGGAGACCATTTGGCAAAATACGCAGAATGGGTACCATTAATGCAGATGATGTTGCATACGGCAAATTGCTTAAAATTGAATTTGAACCAAAGCTGACTACTCCAATGATTGTCATACCTATATTAAAAAGGACAGTAACAAACATATTAAATTTAACAGATAAAAATAATGAAATAGGGATCGTAAATAATAATGTGGAAATTAATATAAATATTGCAAATATATTGGCCTTGAAAGGAATAACGGGTCCAAAAAATAAACCGTGAATTTCAATTCCAATCATAAAAATTAGATTAGAAAGAGTAACTAATACGATAACATACAATATCTTTGCTAGCCATGTAAGACCTTTATCCAAAGGATATAATAGAATACCTTTATAGGATAGGCTTTTCTCTCTTATTATGACTTGCGAAGAAATAATGGATATCATTCCTGGAAGAAACATCGTATACCACCAGTTATATGCTCCAATTTGCCCCCCACCCCATAAAACACAAATGAAAAGTGTAAATAATGGAGCTATAAGAATAAATTTATTTGTAGTAGTTCGTTTGCTCTTTTGAAATTCAGCTTTAATTAATTCTAACATTCGTCCACACCTCTATATCTTTCTACTATTTCCATAAATAGCTTTTCAAGATCATTATCTTGATCTACTTTGCCGCTGTAACCAATAATTCCATTTGAAATAATACCAATCTCATCAGCAACTTGCGCTACTTCTGATAACATATGACTGGATAAAATGACTGTAATGCCTTTGGAGGGCAAAGATTTAATCAATTCTCTCAGTTCTTCAATACCTATTGGGTCTAGGCCATTCGTAGGTTCATCAAGAATAAGTAGCCTGGGATTATGAATGATTGCTATTCCAAGTCCTAAGCGTTGTTTCATTCCCATTGAAAAATTCTTCACTTTCTTCTTGGCTGATTTTTCCAGGCCGATAATATTTAGTACTTCTCTAATCCTTGTTTTAGGAAGACCATAAAGCGTACAGGCAACATTTAGATTTTCCGTTGCAGTTAAGTTTGGATAAATTGTTGGATTTTCTATTAATGCCCCTATGTTTTTTAAATCTCGTCTAGTCCATAGGTGATTTTCAACATATATTTCTCCAGAGGTCGGTTTCATAATCCTTGTAATCATTTTCAATAACGTTGATTTTCCTGCACCGTTTGGTCCAAGTAAACCGTAAACCGAATTCTTCCTGATACATATTGAAACATTATTTACAGCAATTTGATTTTTGAACCTTTTAGTTAGATTCTTTACTTCTAAGGCGTAATCTGTCATGCTAATTACCTCCAAATATCGTTATATATTTCATTGATATTTAAAGAATAAAAGGTAATTATAAGGAATTGATAAGGATTTAATCAGAACGTATTGTTGTCTTGTTGCTAGAGTTACGCTCTTCTTCTAATAGAAAAAACGCACTAAAATTAGTGCGTTAGCTTAACGATTTTTCAGCTGCGTCTGCCTCGTGGTCCTGCATACGAAGCAATATGGTATACACTTGATTACGAGCGATAAGCTCCTCATGAGTGCCCGATTCGGATATTCTCCCAGACTCCATTACATGGATCACATCGGCGTTTTGTACTGTAGATAAACGATGAGCGATTATAATGGTGATGCGATTTTTACCCTGCTCATCTAGCGAAGCCATTACTTGTCGCTCCGTCTCTAGGTCAAGTGCTGATGTTGCCTCATCAAGGATAAGTAGCTCCGGATCTCCTAATAGAGCTCTTGCAATGGCAAGTCGTTGTCGTTGCCCACCAGACAGCGTGATGCCTCGTTCTCCAAGCAAAGTATGATATCCATCCGGTAACGCTATAATATCCTCATGAATACATGCCGCTTTACATACCTCGATCAGCTGCTGCTGGCTGAAACCAACTCTTCCAAGTGTCAGATTAGAGGTAATCGTCTCCGGGTACATATAAGAGTCTTGGAATACAATGGATACCCTATTACTCCAATCTTCAAAGGTCAACTCCTGAAGCGAAAACCCATCGACGTCGATCCTTCCCCGATTCGGCTTGTAAAATCGGATAAGCAGCTGGGCGATCGTTGATTTTCCACCACCGCTTAAACCTACAAAAGCAAGCTTCTCTCCACGATGTGCACGAAAGCTTACCCCATTTAGCACATTTCCTGCTTCTGCAGAATATTGAAACTCCACATTGCTCCAATTCATCGTCTGTAGGCGATGCTTTAACTGCTTATGACCATCCAATTCCTGCTCCTGCCCTAATACCTCCCGAAAACGATCCACAGAGGCGATTACTGCTGGAACATTCATCGTTGTCTGATACAAACCATTAATCGCATCCATCAAATCTCTAGAAAACTGAAACACAATGACAAACATACCGATGCTGAGATCCCCTGTCATCACAGCATAACCACCATATCCAAGCACAAGAAACTGCGTACCGAGACGCAACGACTCACTGAATAATAATTGCTTATTTTGCAAATTTACTTCCTGTAACGAGCCACCCAGTATCGCATCCAATATCCGATTCAACTTGCTTTGTTCCTGTTCCTGACGATTAAATGCCAATACCTCCTTCGTAGAAGAGATGCCCTCTACAAGATGGACGCTCAGATTCGCTCGTTTTTCCTGCAATGCTTTGGATGCAGCCCGCAGGCGTGGCGCAAAATATCGGCCGAGTGGGATAAACAAGCCACCAACCACAAACAATCCCAATAAAATCGGTAAACTAGCAGCACCAATAATAACTGTTAATATAATAAATGATAGTAAATTGTAAAATGTATCGAAGAAAATATTATTATATATGCGCGTGATGCTAGCAATCTCCTGATTGTAATAATTCGTTAAGCGACCGGTTCGTTCATTATGAAAAAAACGTGTAGGCAACTTCTGCATCGTCTTCATATAATGTTCCAATAAATTAACATTGATTCTACGACTAGTAATGTTAAGTCTCATACCCGCTAGCATATGAAAAAGATTGTAAAGTAACACCGAGCCGATAAATACAATTAGCAATGACGTGATCAAATGATATTGCTTGTCGATAAAAACATCATCTATAATAAGCTTTTGCACATATACCATCGAGATGCTAAATACAACCTCAAGCGCTAGCAAAATAAGGCCTACGAGCAACCCAGCCTTTAACGGCTTTGCCCACTTCCATAGCCAAATAAAATTATTCATGCTCATTTTCCCCTTTTAGCAGTTGATAAAACAATCCGCCTCGAGCGATTAATTGCTCATACGTTCCTTGCTCAGCATTTCTTCCTTGATCCACGACGACGATCAGATCGTAATCCTGGACCGTAGAGAGTCGATGGGCTACTGTAATCGTGGTACAATTCTCCATTAATGCATCCAGTGCCTTCTTCACCTCGTATTCGCTTACATTGTCTAAAGCAGAGGTAGCCTCATCCAAGACCAGCACTCTCGGCTTTCTCAAAAATAATCGAGCTATAGCAATCCTTTGCTTCTGACCACCTGATAATTTGATGCCACGTTCGCCGACGACTGTATCATAGCCCTGTGGTAGTTCCATAATGAAATCATGTGCATACGCTGCCCTTGCAGCCTCGACGATCTGCTCATCCGTCGGATCATCGTACGCAAAGGAAATGTTGGCACGAACCGTATCACCATATAAAAATGCCTCTTGAAATACAAAACCGACATGATCTCGTAAGTTCGTTAGATCCAACTGATGTAACGGGATGCCATCCAAATAGATCTCACCCTCCTGTGGATCATAAAATCGTCCAATCAACTTCGTTAATGTTGACTTTCCATTGCCGCTTTTCCCTACTAAAGCTACTTTCTTGCCTGGAGTCACCTCTAGATTGAATTGTTCAATAATTGACTCGCGACCTGGATAAGCGAATGTTACATTTTGAAATAAAAGCTCTCCCTGTACTTCGTGTAACTTAACCGGATCAGTGGGCTGCTTTACTTCTGCTTCTTCCTTCATAAAAAGATACAGCTTTTCCGTCTGAATGATCGTCAGCCGTTGTTCTGTCGTTAATGTCACCATACTCGTCAATAATCGAATAACACGAGTGTAAAGCAACGAGAAGGCGATAAAAGCACCAACCGTAAGCTCCCCGCTCTGCACCATGCTGATGCCGAACCAGAACATCGCTAACGCTCCAAGTCCAATCGTTACTCGACGAACCGTTCCACGTGAGTAAGCAAACCAGTTTTGAGTGTTATTGGCACGTTGCATAAAGGTAAACTGCTCTACAAGTCGCTGAGTATCCCACTTTTGGGCACCAAACGCTCGTAGTTCTAGAAATGCGGAGAAGCTATTGTAGAGCTGTTGATTCGCTTGTGTTCGGCGACTTTGACTTTCTCTCGCCCATATGGTTGCTTTTTTCTCGAAGTAGGGACCGATAAGATAATAGGATAGAAAACATGGGATAATAATTAGGCTGAGGTATGCGTTCGTTTGAACGAGCAATGAGGTAGAAATCAATAACATAATGCCTTGATGAATCAAGCTAGGAAAATATCTTCTATAAATGTGCTGGAGTTGATTAACTTCTTCCTTAAATAAAGATAAAGTTGAGCCTGCTGCATTCTTTTCATAATAAGGAAGTCCGAGGTAACGAAGCTGCTCTAGCATTGCCCGCAAAACATCCATCGCAGGCTTCTCCTGCAAAATACGTTCTACACGCTTGCGTGCAGCAGCTAATATAATGCTGATCACGAACAGCGCTGCGAGAACTAATAATATTTTTCCGAACTGCTCATAATCACGAGTTGGTATAACATCATCAATAAAATACTGAATAAACTTCGGAATCGACATCTCAATCGCAGATACAATCAATGCAAATAAAATAAATAAAAGAAAATGCCCCTTATATGACTTCAAAAATGACAGTATCCACAAATATACTTTTAGCTGCTTCATCCCCTATCCCCCTTATTGTATATAGTCTTCCTACTACTTTAAAGATTACGTAAATTTTGTCAATAATCTATAACAAATATAAAAAACCGCCACAAGTTTAATCTGTGGCGGCTATAATCTGGAGTAATTTCTGCAAATTGCTTTTTAATATTCTGTCCCATCTCGGTAAAGTCCATTGATTCGGGCATAGTAATCTATAGCGTCATGAACTGTCCTTGCCTTGCTAGATACGCTTCCTTCTCCTTGTAATCCGGCATGATACTGCCGACACGTCGCCAGAACGAGCGGTCATGGTTCATATGATGCAGGTGGCACAGTTCATGAATAATGACATAGTCGATCACTTCAATTGGAGCCATCGCCAGGCGATAGTTGAAGGTGAGTTTTTTATCTGAGCTGCAGCTTCCCCACTTCGTTCTAGATTCAACGATATCGAAGCTTTTCGGCTTAACCTTCAGCGCGATCTGATAGCTTTTAATGCGCTCACCAACAATTTTTTTACAGCTGGAAAAATAAAACTTCTTCAAATTCTTCTTAAGCTCTTCTTCGCTTAGGTCTCCAACTTCGATCAGTTCGTGAAGATCGTATTCTTTCCCCAGATGAAGGAACTTGCCTGTTTGCACATATTCGCGCGCCTTAGGGGTTTCTTGAGCCTTTGCAATGAGCTGTGATTTCTCTATGATCCAGTGTCCGTAATGCTTCACGGCCTTTATTATGACATCGTCACTCGTATCATTAGGAACCTTGACCGTTACGAGTCCTTGAGCATCCATATGAAGGGAGATTTTCTTTCTTTTCGAATATTGCACATTGCATGTTATGAGATGACCTTCAAATTCGATTTTCATGTTAACCTTCGTTTCTATAATTTCTTCTTTGTTGACTTGCCGTTAGCTTTCTCTATATACTCATCAGCCTAGGAACCTTACTGCTCTACTAAAGTCGATTGATAACAAAATTTCTTTTACCATTTATGTCTAAGTCGCTTTATATCTTGTATGGGTGGGAAGCCAAACATCCGAGAATACTCACGGCTGAATTGAGAGGGGCTTTCATAGCCTACCCTATACGCTACATCGGTTGCATCTGCTGATTCAGTTAATAATAGGCGACGGGCTTCCTGTAGTCTAAGCTGTTTTTGAAACTGAATAGGACTCATAGCTGTTACCTCTTTAAAATGCCTATGGAGTGAAGAAACACTCATATTTGCTACTTCAGCAAGTTCTTCAATTCGAAAAGAACGAACATAGTTATTCGTAATTTGTTCAATTACATCTT
>Ga0160467_100617_pt1 | contig 29201 bp, 22 predicted proteins | sample HID1972I_E11MG_FD_108221 | JGI IMG/M metagenome (GOLD analysis project Ga0160467, IMG submission 108221) | Enriched pill bug-associated microbial communities from UW Madison campus, WI, USA - HID1972I_E11 MG | ecosystem: Host-associated > Arthropoda: Insects > Digestive system > Unclassified ... | reverse complement strand
TTAAAATGCTCGGCTTTCAGGACCGAGAAAATGACTCGCGACTAGTAAGCGAGGAGCGCAGCGTACGGTATTGGTACGTGAGCACCACAGCGCACTTGAGCGTGGCATATTCGATGCCGAATCCACCACAATGCTTTACATCGTCATCAAAGTCGAGCATTTTAAATTACATCTTCCAATAAAAATTTAAAATGCTCGGCTTTCAGGACCGAGAAAATGACTCGTGACTAGTAAGCGAGGAGCGCAGCGTACGGTATTGGTACGTGAGCACCGCAGCGCACTTGAGCGTGGCATTTTCGACGTCGACTACGCTACATCGCTTTACATCGTCATCAAAGTCGAGCATTTTAAATTACATCTCAGCCAAGAAGTGCTAGTTGTTGCTCTTCGTCCCCACCCTCATCCAACTCCAGCATACCGTTTTGAACTGCGAGACGTTGTTCATAAATGATCAAGTTGCGCAGCATTTCGAAGTCAGGTCGCACGATCAAATTTTCCATATAAGCAGATCGACGGGCGAATGGTCTGCGTGCACGATTCAAGTTGGCAATAATGCTTGCCGCATTCTGTACACCTACGCCATGTCCAAAAAACAAATCACGATCCAGCATGACGGCGTTTTCGCCTTGCCATTCCGGATGACGTGGATGATGATCAGGATTACGGAAATAGCACACATCACCTGGATATACATCACTTAAATCATAGCTAGCCACAAGCTGAAGATCGTAATCTTTTTGCCATTCTCTTAGAAATAAGTTTTGGAAATAGTAATTAAAAGTAGCATCGCCAATCGTCTCTAGTGCTGCTCGATAATATAATATGATAATGGCGCCTGAGCATTCAAATGCATACAGATGTCCATTGATAAATATATCTCGAATCGCATCTGATGGATTTACATCTCTGCGCAACAAAAAGCCACCGTTTCGAGTCCGGATCCAGAAGTTCGGATTGCATCTTGATTGATTAAACACCGCAAACTGGGCTCCACTCTGAAACATCGCATATGAAGCTTCTACTGTATGTCTTCTCATCGTTAGCTCGAACTTCAAGGCTGCCAATGAGGAATACTCGTAGCGATTACGGCTAGCTATTTTCCAGCGGACGATTTTTTGCTCGACTTCTGGTAAGCTGTCGATATTCAGCTCGTTGAGTGAGCCTGTTTTAAGTACGATCACGTCAATAACCTCCTATGCCTATGCATCGTTAGGTTATTGTACGCCCGCTCCTATAAATTGGTGAATAAATGCCTAATTTATTTATCCAAGATACCAGCTTTTATTAAGCCATTGCGAATTCCCTGCTCATCAACATGTGTCGTCACATAATCAGCATAAGGAATAACTTCAGGGTGCGCATTGCCCATCGCGATACCAAAGCCTACATATTCAAGCATCTCTTTATCATTCAGCCCATCTCCAAATGCGATCGCTTCTGATTTATCGATACTAAGCTCAGATAGCATTGCTTCAATTCCTTTCGCTTTGGAGCCACCTATTGGCAACACATCAAGTGCATCCTCATGCCAACGAATAAACGTCAGACGATCATTGAATGACTCGTAATGCGCTTCTTCATCGTGTAAAGCGTGAAGGAACATCTGATAAATTGGCTCCTTCGTCCAGAAATCATGCTCATGCTCTGGGAAGTGTACTTTTAGCGATCCGACTGAGCGAAGCACTCGTTCGTTGTCCGGTTGATCTGTCGTATAGCGTGTTTCTCCTTCAAAGCAAAGCGCATGGTTCTGCTCACGCGCAATCGAAACTAGTGCTTCAACTGTAGCAGGCTCAATCGGATTATGATAGATTGGCTTTCCTTTATATACTGCATAGGCACCATTCAAGCATACGTAGGATTCAATGCCAACTTGCTCTAGCAACGATTGTAAGAAGTAAGGAGCACGTCCCGTTGCAATAACCGGCTCTACCCCTTTCTCTTTCGCTTCAGCGATAGCAGCAATTGTGTCCTGTGGTATTACTTTTTCTTCATTCACTAACGTTCCATCAATATCAAAAAATGCGATTTTGTATGTCATAATCTCTCTCCTATTTCTCTATATCTACTATTGTTCTATTCCTTAACCGATTATCATATCTACTCAAAGTATAGCGAACGATGGGCTAATAAAGCAATGACAACCGTTTCCTTCGAGTGTATCTATGATGTTTTTTGCAGGTTGCCTTACAACAAGCAGTAGCAATATAAATATAACAATCATGACGATTACCCAGCTAAACGCGAGCCATGTTTTACCACTATCAGCTGCGATATAAATCGCTGTTGCTATCGTCTGTGTACGTCCTGGAATATTGCCTGCAAGCATTAACATTGCATCAAATTCACCAAGCGCTCGTGCAAAGCCGAGCATATAACCAATAAGCAGCATGCGATACATAAGCGACATAGAAATATAACGCTGCACTTGCCATTATTGGCCCCTTGCGATCTAGCGACATCCTCCAGATCACGATCAATGCTATCAAAGCCTGCTTTAAGTGTTTGATACACCAGTGGAAAAGCTACGACTACCGCGCTAATTTCCAATAGCTTAATTATACAGAACGGTGAAAGTTTTGATAACTATAATGAAGGAAATCGAATAAAATAGCACGAAACTTTTAATATTGGTAGCCAATGCAAAACCGGGCATAATATAGGTTGCTTGCATTTTTTCCATATGCTACACTGTTTCCAACTCGGATGGAGGTATAACTATGAATGAACAATTAGAGCAAGCGATTATTGTAGGCTTGCATGTTAGTGATCGTCCGCAGGCTGATTTTGACTACAGTATGGATGAGCTCGCTGCGTTAGCTGATGCCTGCCATATTACAGTCGTAGATCGACTGTCTCAAAAAGCGCAGCGCGTTAACCCATCCCATTACATAGGTACGGGAAAAATTGATGAGCTGCGAGCGTTGGCGGAAGCTCATCAAGTCGAAACGATCATCTTTAATGATGAGCTCTCACCTTCTCAAATCCGCAATCTAGAGGGAGAGCTTGAGCGAAAGGTCATCGATCGCACTATCCTAATACTAGATATTTTCGCAGAACGGGCGCAAACAAGAGAAGCACAGTTGCAGGTTGAGGTTGCACGACTTCAATATATGCTTCCTCGTCTTGTCGGCTTGCGCGCTTCCCTTAGCCGTCAAGGTGGCGCCGGTGGCGCTGGATTGCGCAACAGAGGTGCTGGTGAAACGAAGTTGGAGCTGGATCGCCGTCGGATTGAAGAACGGATTACAATACTACAGCATGAGCTGGGGCGTCTCGTTGCAACAAGACAAACACAACGTATGAAACGCAAAAAAAATGAAGTTCCTGTTGTCTGTCTCGTTGGCTATACGAATACAGGCAAATCAAGCTTAATGAATGCTTTACTGCGACATACAGACCCTGAAACGACAAAGGAAGTTTTCGTGAAGGATATGCTGTTCGCAACATTGGAAACGTCCGTCCGGCAGATCGAGCTGCCCGACAATAAAAGCTTCCTACTTACCGACACAGTAGGATTTGTCAGTCAGCTGCCTCACCATCTTATAAAGGCGTTCCGCTCTACGCTCGAAGAGGTAACGGAAGCAGACCTGCTTGTACATGTCGTCGATTATTCGAACGAGGATTACGATAAGCTGATCGAGGTGACGAATCAAACGTTAGAGGATATCGGTACAACAGGCATCGAGATGATCTATGCCTATAATAAATGTGATCTGACGGAAACTCCATATCCCGTTGTGAATGGCAATTCCATCTATATGTCGGTGCGTGAAGGCGCTGGATTAGATGAATTGATCGGATTTATTCGCAAGCAGGTATTCGCTCATTATGTGAAATGCCGCGTGCTTATCCCTTATGATCAAGGCAGCGTCGTCTCTTATTTTAATGAACATGCGCAGATCTTCGCTACAGAGTATGAGGAAAGCGGAACTCGACTTGAGATGGAATGTAGTCAGATCGATTTTGATCGATACAAGGAGCATTTTATCGAACACGCTATGAGTTAGCTATAGCATGTATCGAGGCCATCAGCTTCGATACGCTCGTTCATCATTGTAAATTCATTAAAAAAGGTACCGGCCCTCAACTAATATTGAGGTTTCGGTACCTTCTCTTTTTATTGCGTCGTCATCATTTTATCGAATCTACCAATTCGATTAATTGTCGTGCATGCTCTTCTGTAAGTGCTTTTCCGCTTTGTGCTTTCACTTGATTGATAAATGCATTCAGCTGCCCTCTCATTGCATTCATATTCCCTCTTGCTGCGGACTCTTTTGCTTGTTGCAGTTTTTTCACTAATGCCTGCTGAATACCATCGTTACCATTTACATATTGCTTAACGAGCTCGATTAAAGCATCAAGATCTACGGTATTGGGTGGCGTACTTTCCTCCATAAGCTCCGCGACCATCGTCGTCACGCTTTGAGCAGGTAGATCAATCGTAAATGCCCCATTGTTCACATTGATCGGAGCTGCTGCTTCAAGGCTTCGTTCACTATCCGTCATCCACGATGACACGGTAGTAGCATTTCCATTATGCAAAGCAATCGATTCACTTACAGCAGTGTCTCCCTTATTAACCGCTACAATAACGACCTTCCCGTCACCCTTGTAAGCCGAAACAAATACATTAGCCTCCGGATTTTTTGTTGCTTCAACTCTTACATAGCCCGGGCGAACGAATTTCGAATAATGCGCCATACTATATCCACGTTTACTGATCGTATTATCATCTTTTAGCGGACCGTAATGTCTGCGGATGTACCACCATACATAGGCTTGAAAATTCCCTTCCACCATAGCATTGTACATATGCTCTGCAACACCTAATGCTTCCGGCCAGCGATCTGCCGAGTTCGTATCACTGTTCGGATAGTAGACCTCTGTCATCCAAAGCTCTTTACCCGCACCTTTCTCCTCAAACAGCGGGTATGCGAAGTTCTCATAGCTCGTTCCGTAGGTGTGAGCACCAAGAATATCCATATTGGCCAACGCTTCAGGATCATTCAATATCGGATCAGATATATTTTTAACATAGGAAAAAGATTCTGGGGCAATGACTCTATTATTGATAGAACCAGCGTTTTCTTTCATAAACCGAACGATTTCCTCTGGGCTCCACCATGTCCAATCATGAGCATAATCCGGCTCGTTTTGAATGGAAATTGCGTACAGCTCCACTCCGTTATCCTTCATAAACGTATCAAACTCGTTTAAGTATTCAGCGTACTCATCGTACATATCATGCTTAAGTCGTCTTGCGTTAGGATGGGTCACATAGCCAGTAGCATTGATTTGATCGATATTAGGGCCTCCTGTGCCAGTCGTAACTAACTTCAGCTCATTGTTATTGCCTACAGTCATTGGAATCTGGATCGATCGTTCTTTCCAATTCGATAGGCTTTCCGTTGCTTCAAAAGCAACATCCTCCTGTACTAGCGTTCCATTAACATAGACATCCAAATAGCTCGTTCCCGTTGGAAGGGAATATCTGAACGTAATGTTTTTAGTTCCTGTGCTACCGATAATGATGTTATTCCACTGGATGGAAGCATCGGATGCAGCTTGAAATTCAACATAGCCGGTACCAATATAACCGGTCGTATTGTCTCGTGCCGCAGCATGCGTCAATACCGTTCCCGTCTCAGCTTGATAATTGCTACCGCCTCCTGTGCTCATGCCTAGCGTGAACGTTTCGACCATTTCACTCGGAGGATTCCATGGGGAGGCGAAGACGATCGCTCCATGCTCTATCGCTTTTTTCGCTGTTTCTACTTCCCGCTGCCAATTGTCTTTATTCTCATGAATAGGAATTCTTAAGATGGAAAAGCCTAGCTGATTCTCGTCATTGCCAAATGCAGTCTCTCGTTGCTCTGGTGTCAGATCACCAATCCAAACCGAATGATTCATTCCACCAAAGCCACGAATGGTTTGCTTCTCCTCCATCAAGTCCACAATGACACCACTTGATGGTGTACCTTCAGCTGCAGCTGAGGCAGGTACGAACGATATCATTGGCATCGCAATAACACAGGCCATTAGCATGCAGATTGATTGTTTGATCCATCGTTGCATCGTATTCATCTCCTTAAATGGTTATCGATCTATGGCGCAGCCGTTACTTGTATGGAATCAATATTAGGCCCTTCTGTGCCCGTCGTCTCCAGTCTTAGCGTATTAAGACCACTGTTCATCGGTACTTGAATTGTTTTTTCAGCCCAACTATCCCAGCTTCCAGTAGAAGAAAAGGCTGTATTGCTAATGACCTTTGTTCCGTTCACATAGATGTCTAGATTTCTTGAGCCGGATGCTAGAGCATAGCGTATCTTTACATTTTTCAATCCTGTAACTGCACAATAGATATTGTCCCATTGAATAGCTGCACCCGTATAAGCATTAAAATTCACATAGCCTGTGCCGTTTGCTCCAGAATATAGCGACTCGACGACAGCATCCACTAATGTTGCTGCACTTTCCGCTTCATATGTGCTGCCGCTGCCACCGCTGCTGCTGTAATCAGCGACAAAGGTTGTTACGCTGTTAGCAGGCAGCACAGCAGTAAAGCTGTTCCCCGACACATTTATCGTCGAGCCTGCAGCCATATTGTTGGAACTGTTTGTCATCCATCTGGAAACCGTTGTTGCCGATCCGTTTTGCAAAACAAATTTTTGACTTTGATCTGAGCTGCCACGGTTAACCGCTACAATAACAGCCTTGTTGTCGCCTTTATAAGCGGACACATACACATTTGTGTTTGGATTTTTCGTTGCGTCAATTCTAACGTAGCCTGGTCGAACAAATTTGGAGTAATGAGCCATGGCGTAACCACGCTTACTAATTGTCCCGTCCTCCTTCATCGGACCGTACTGTCTACGAATATACCACCATACATAGGCTTGGAATTCAGCATCCACAAGATTGTGGTGGATATGATAGGCGACATCCAGTGCCTCAGGCCAAAGGTCTGCGGAGTTAGTGTTGCTGTTCGGATAATAGACTTCTGTCATCCAAAGGTCTTTACCCGCTCCCTTTTGCTTAAACAGCGGATATGGGAAATTACTGAAGCTGGTGCCGTAGGTATGCGCGCCTAGAATATCCATATTGGCAAGCGCCTGAGGATCATTCAGAATAGGGTCAGACATATTTTTAAGGTAGGAGAAGGATTCAGGAGCAATAACCTTCGTTTGAATCGTCCCGGCATTTTCCTTCATGAAACGGAGCATCTCTTGTGGCGTCCACCATGTCCATTCATGAGCATAGTCCGGTTCATTTTGCACCGAGATTGCATACAAATCAACACCGTTATTACTCATGTAGGAAACAAAGTTATTCAAATGCTGTGCATACTCATCATACATATCGTATTTCAATCGTTTTGCGTTAACATCTCCATTGCGATTGAAGGTTTCAACCATGTTGGAGGGTGGATTCCACGGTGAAGCAAACACGATGGCTCCTAGCTGAATGGCTCTTTGTGCGGTCGCGACCTCACGATGCCAATTGTTAGGATCTGGGTCAACGAAAATTCTTAAAATCGAAAAGCCTAATTGATTCTGTCCATTGCCAAAGGCGGTGTCTCTTTGAGCTGCTGTCAAATCTCCAATCCACGCAGGATGGTTCATGCCTCCAAATCCTCTGATTACTTGCTTTTCAGAAGCTAAATTAATGACAGCATCACTTGCAGCGGAGATGTTAGCAGGAGCAGCGGTAAGCATTAACGACATCGTCAATACTACAGCCATCAGGAGGTTAATCGTTTTTTTAGAACGTGAATTCACAACATTCAACTCCTCTCATTTTTTAAGATCATAAGCTTTCGTTCAATTAACAATACGGAATAACCACCTCCTTTCATTCAAGGATTAGGAGCCATTTATGTAATCGTTTGCAATGATCTGTAAAAAAAGTAGACGAATGAAGTAAACAGAGTAGTAGATTAGACGTATTACTAGATTACACTTCTAGACTACATCCATCTGTAAATGTTGATGTCGACACCTATATCCGTCGGAGTCCCTTCGCCTAGGAACAGCTCCGTATTTAAAAAGGATAAGGCTTTGCTGTCAGTTATGAATTTGGGATACGTTCGAAACAGATAAGCCTGATCGTTTTTATGGATTTCCCCATTATTCTCAATATAGATTTTGCAGGCATTGCCTGTATAGTCTTTACCCTGCAGCATATATCTAGCGGATAACGTATGTCGATCTCCATGCTGTCCAATGATTTGTGTATCTACTCCTCCGTCAAGCACCTCTCCCTGAAAATACGCTCCAGTTACATGTCCGCCAAAGGCTATCATGACAACAGATTGTCCAGCCCCTTGCTTTAGCTCTATCGTTCTATCAATCCTTACATGAACGGTAAGTACTTTTTCCAGCTTCAATCTTTTAAACCCTCCACTCTTGTTGTGATGAATACACTGCTACTCGTGCTTGATGAATGCGTCTCTACTCTTCTGCATGTTGAATTGGAGGTTTTTCAATTAATGGTCGATATAAATGTACAGATAAAAATCTTTCGGTTACATCCAGCACATGCGGAGTCCATACCCCCATCCCATGCTCCCCACCTACCACCTTGTAGAAAAACACTTTATGGCCATGCTCCTTAAGCACCTTATACATCTCAACACTTTGATTAATATGTACAATGCTGTCGCTATCGCCATGAACAATGAGAAACGGCGGTAGTTCCTTATTCATATTCTGATGGATAGGACTAGCCTTTTTCGCAAGCTCCATATGTTCCTTTACTTTTCCTCTAATAAGCAGTCCTTCCGGAGAATCTGCCGCATCATGGTCGAGAATATCATTGTATCGACCTAAAGTAAGCAGGTCGGATACTCCATAATAATCTATGACTGCACTAACCTCGTCCGAATACTCGCTATCTTTGCCGTTATTATAGTCCCCTATTGTAAGACCTGTCATCAGCGACAAATGACCACCTGACGAGTCGCCCCATACAGCAACACGCCTCGCATCAACCCCATATTGCTCCGCATGCTTACGCATATATCGAATGGCGGACTTCACATCCTCAAGCGCAGCTGGAAACGGGGCAATATCAGACTCTCTAATCTCAACACTAGCAATTACGTACCCTTTTGCCGCGATATGACTAAGATTCGGTATAGCGGTATACTTGTCTTGCTTTCTCCATGCGGAGCCTTGAATATAAACAACTAAAGGGAATGTCTTACCTGCACAATGCGGAACAATAATCTGAAGCGATCTATCTATACCTTCGTAATTAGCATAGACGACATTAGGTATGTAAGAGCAGGAATAGTATGTTCCTCTCTCTGGATACTCTCCATATATCACTTGCATTCCTTCTGGCATTTCATTGGCTGCTATAGCCGCTGCTTTTTTATCCACAATTTTACTCTCTCCTTTTACGTTGGTCTACCTTTCTAATTGCAGTATTCTCTTCCTATGATATAATTCTCTTAAAAATGTAAAGAGGACCGTATGATGGCACATATTCATTATGTAGAACGCAATCGATCACACACGAATAGCTTTGAGATTGATGTTCCTGTTGGCCATCATTGGCTTCTCGTTATTGCCAAAACACCAGCCCAATATTGGGTTAACGGCAAGCTTATAGAATACCCGGCTCATAGTGCTGTCCTCTACCGACCACAGCAAAAGGTCTATTATAAAGCGTGTACCGACCAATTTATCAATGACTGGATACGATTCGAATCGAATGAGCCTTATATAACTGAATCACCGCTTCCATTCGGTGTTCCTTTTTCAGTGAACGATCCAGAATACTGTCAAAAGCTGTTCGAATTGCTCGTCATTGAACACAATTATAATTACAGCTACAAAACATCCTCTATTGATTATCTACTGCGCACACTTTTTAATAAACTGCTGGAATCGCACAATCAAGCTGAGATTACACCGCAATATTACAACCTATTACGACTTCGGAATGCGATTCATAGCGATCCCAGCGATGAATGGACCGTTGCTAAAATGGCAGAATGTCTAAATATCAGCCCTGGCTATCTTCAAAATATGTATAGAAAAGCATTTGGCATCTCCTGCATGGAGGATGTGATTCATAGTAGAATTCGACTTGCCAAGGAATATTTATCTCATAGCTCTGAAGGCATATCCAACATAGCAGCACGCTGTGGCTACAAAAATGTAGAGCACTTCTGTCGACAATTCAAAAAGATAACTGGAAGTACACCAAAATGTTTTCAAAGACAAGCAGATTGCTAATTCCGTTTATTCTGATCGGATACTTTCTGGTTAAAATATTGCTGAACTACGAATTGCACGAGCTCGCTCGGTCGTTCTCTAAAAAACTCTGCTTTTTCAGCAAACAGCATTCCATACGGTGCTTGCGGAGCATAGGGCTCCCACATCGGAAGCTGCTCTCCCGTGCTATCCCGCCCGTTCGGATCACCGTTTTTAATGAAATTAGCCCAATAATTACACATCTGACGAGCGAGATCGTAGTGTTTTCCGACAAAGGGACGCCAGCATTTCGCTAGTGTCTCAAAGAAAAACCAAAGATCGACTGAATGGAATGTCCCCGGATTATCCCATCCTGGAATATGAGCATCAAAGTTATAATAGTACATGGGCGTATTCGCACCGCTATCCGCATTCGCTTGAGCCATAATACGTATTGCATATTCAATACTGCTCACAGCAGCTTTTCTTTTGGATTCCTCAACGTTAGCTGCATGAATATCACATAGCTCTAGAAATTTTTCAGCATCTGCTCCGAACATTTCCCCTGCCATATTCTTTAGCTGATCGAGTGACTCAACAACCGGAACACTAAAAAACTCCGATGATGTATGTCCTAGCATAATCGGTACCATTAAGCGCTTATTTTGTTGGAATAGATCAAATGGATTCCCTACGCTAAACCTTTGATCGACCACGGTACCCCAGAATCCCCGATAAGCAACTGCCTTGTCGCGAAGGTATACCGCATCAAGCTTACGTGCCTCCGCAAGCGAGGATACCCCAAGATAATCGAAAAATGCTATTCCCTCTTGCTCCGCTTCTGCTAAGTGACTTCTAAGCTTGGGCATAGGAGTACCTGGATACAGCTTCGTGAACACTCCACTTTGAACAATCGCTCTATTAAACAGCCCTTCGTTTTGAGGTGAGGTCAACTGACTCATGACACTTCCGCCACCTGCCGATTGTCCGCCTACCGTAATGTTGTCCGGATCACCCCCAAAGGCCTCTATATTCCGCTTAACCCATCTTGTCGCTGCCTGCTGATCCAGATTACCGAAGTTCGCTGGTGCGTCAGGTGCTTCTGCTGTTATGTCGGGATGGCATAGGAACCCAAAAACGTTCAAACGATAGTTAATCGTAACGACTATGATTCCGCGTCTAGCAATTCGCTCTCCGTCGAACTCCATCTCAGCTGTATGCCCAACCTGAAGCCCTCCACCAAAATACCAAACATATACTGGAAGCTTCTCTGAAGTGCTTTTAGCAGGAGTCCATACATTTAAGTAAAGGCAATCCTCGCTCATCGCGATATCAGGCTCAACTGCCCATTCTCGGGTATAAATATTGCTTTCGTCTATTTCCTGTCTCACCTGCATCGAGATCGGTGCAAACTCGTAAGCTTTATATACGCCTTCCCAATCTGCAGTGGGCTGAGGTGCTCGCCAGCGATTGTCACCTACAGGCGGAGCAGCGAATGGTATTCCTTTAAAACTCGTAATTCGTGGATCGGCCGCTGGTAAGCCTTGAACCATTCCATGTTCAGTTTTCACTTTTCTTAACATATTATCGACTCCCATCTTCTAATGAATTCGATCGATCCGTTAGCATTGAAATATATGCTCCGATAAATACACATCGCAGAAAACGTTTTCACAAAACTGTAAATAGCTAAATGAAAGCTATGTATAAGGCAACAAACTGTTATTGCGATCCGCTTTCAACCTACACTTTAAATGAACGCCGGATGTAAAACAATGATATATACTAACAACTAATTGATCTATCCTGCGATTTAACGTTGCTAATAAAAAACACCAACCACTTCAATGTGGTTGGTGTAAAAATTTAAGGGATCTAACATCAATGTTTGCGCTTGTAGTATGTAATACCAAGCGCTAGCGCCAGCACCGCGCCTTTTACTATATCCATCGCATAATAAGGAACAGAGAGCATGATAAGACCATTTGATAATATACCGATTAGCACAGCTCCGACTAACGTACCGAACGCATTCGCTTTGCCTGAGCCTAATACCGAATAACCGATAAAGGCAGCAGCTACAGCATCCATTAAGTAGGGTGCCCCCGCATTCACTTCAGCTGTCATAACACGTGCTGCAAGAACCATACCGCCGATCCCAGCAAACAATGCAGCTAATACATATGCGATAAATCGATACTTTCTAACAGCAATACCAGAAAGCTTAGCTGCTTCAGCATTACCGCCGATCATATACATATAACGCCCGTATTTCGTATGGGTTAACAATAAATGCACCAATAATACAGCAACAAGCATAATAATAATGATCCAAGGCTGCTTACCTAATTGCCCGAAGATGGCTGGAATGGAACCTTCAGCATAATCTCCACTCGGCATAATCATATTTTGCGAGATTGTTGCTCCTCGTGTATAAGTTTGCGCAATACCTTGAATGACAAACATCGTTGCAAGTGTCATCAGCATATCTTGAATTTTGAAGCTGGTCACGAGAAAGCCGTTAATGACACCAATAAGTGCACAGAGCACAACAACGACAAGTATGCTAACGACGAAGTTTTGACTATGCCACACAAACATAGAGATGATGACTGCATTCGCTAGCGAAGCAGTAGAGCCAACAGATAAATCAAAGCCGCCAACCGCTAACGATAGTGTTAACCCGATTGCAATAATCGTTGTAATCGATATGAGTCGAAGAATCGCGATCAAATTATCCTTTGTCAGAAAGTTGTCCGTAGCCAATCCAAAAAAAGCAATAAGTACTACGATTGTAATTAGTGTTCCGTACTTATAAAGAAAATCAAACCAGTTGATCCTTTTTCTGCTGACATTCGCCGCCTTCATCATGCTTGTCCCCCCGTACTGTAAACCATAATTTCTTCCTCCGACGTTTGCGCGGTTACGAGCTCTTTTGCTACCTTTCCGTCATACATCACGTACATACGATCCGTAATGCCGATCATTTCATCCATCTCGCTGGAGGCAAAGATGATGCTTTTTCCTTGTTCAGCCAGCTCTGCAATTAGATTGTAAATATCTCGCTTCGCACCTATATCGACTCCTTTAGTAGGCTCGTCGAAGATGTATACCTGCGCATCTGCAAGCAGCCATTTGCCGATCGCTATTTTTTGCTGATTACCGCCTGATAGATTTGCAACGCATGTCGCTTCGTTAGGTGTCTTAATACCGAGCTTACTAATCATCGATTGTGAAGCGAGCTTTTCTTTTTTACGATTGAGCCAGAACTTCTTCGACGTATGAGGTGTAATATTGGCTATCGTTAAATTCACGCCAACCGTCTCTTCAACGAAAATCCCTTCACGACGTCGCTCCTCAGGAATCATTGCCAGACCTTCCGCTACCGCCTGATGCGGTTTTTTGTAGTCTATTGCTTTGCCGTCTATACGTATAACACCACGCTTTTTAGGGGCTGCACCGAATAGAATACGGCATAGCTCCGTTTTACCTGCACCAACTAGCCCTGCAATGCCTACAATCTCACCTTTATGTACTTGAAGTGAAACCCCATGCACTTTATCATCATCTGCAATATTTTCCGCTTCAAAAGCAAGCTCTCCAGCATTTGAAGAACGCTCAGGAAATTGTCCTTCCAGCTTTGAACCAAGCATATACTGTGCAACCTGCGCTTGATCCATCGAATGAATCGGTGCTGAAGTTACGAACTGCCCATCGCGAAGAATTGTTATATCGTTGCAAATTCGAAAAAGCTCTGGCAGTCGATGTGAAATGAAAATAATACCTACTCCCTCCCGCTTCAATCGTTCAATTAAAGCGAATAGACGGGAAGTTTCACTGTCACTAAGCGGTGCAGTTGGCTCATCAAGAATCAGGAATTTGCACTTGGTCGATGCCGCACGTGCAATAAGAACAAGCTGCTTTTCCGCTAACGTCAGCTCCTGTACCAGCTTGCCAGTTGGCAGCTCCATTCCAATTTTCCTCATAATTTCTGCTGCTTCGCTATGAGTTTTCTTCCAGCTCATGATGCTTTTTCCTTTGGAGTCATGAACAAGCTTCTCTAGCATTATATTCTCAGCAACAGATAAATACGGTATCAGCAGCATATCCACCTCTTGGTAGACAATCTGAATGCCGTTGTCCTTAGCATCTTTCGGCTTACGAATCGTTAACGGCTTTCCGCCAAGTTTAATTTCTCCCGTGTAATGGTCATAGGCACCAGCCAGCACCTTCATCAAGGTTGACTTACCTGCTCCATTAGCACCAATTAATGCATGTGACGTACCTGACATCATCTGGAAGTTTACAGAAGACAATGCCTGTACACCAGGGAAGGCAATCGATATATCATTCATTTCCAGCTTAACTTGCTCATCTTGTTTCAACTGCTTCCACCACCTTCAAAACAGGATATAGAGCGCCTTCCTCACTGCATGAATGAGAACGGCGCTCTATGCATCGCTAATGCTTTATTGTTACTTTTGATATGCTTCCTTTAGGTCCTTCATCCAATCTTCTAGGAAATCATCACTTGTGCCCCAGCTAGGAATTATTGAGCTCAGTTCATCTTCCTTAACTGGTTCTGTTGCTGATGCTAGATCCTCTTGTTTAATGATGCTCGCATCTAGGCTGTATGTAGTTGGCGTGTCTTCACCAGCAAGCTTTTTCGCAGCCAGACGAACCGTTATTGCGCCGATCAGCTTTGGATCAACAGCAGCTGTAGATACCCAAGGACTGTTTTCTGCTTGAATCGCTTCTAGGTCAGCGTTAGAAATGTCTACACCGTAGATTTTAACTTCTGTACGCCCAGCTTCTACTAGTGCGCGATAAGCTCCGATAGCAAATGCATCCCATGTTGCAAAGATTGCATCCAATTCGCCTTTCGGATATTTTGCTAGAAGCGTAGCTACTGCATCCTGCGTATCTACTGAAGGATTTTGATTAGCTATTCCATAACGATCAAGCTCTACGATGCCAGGATTAGCTGCTAGCACTTTTTGATAGACTTGATTACGGCGTACCATTGCTGGGAAGCCGTCTACCCATAGATATAGTATCTTCGCTTCTCCGCCTGTATCTTCTACTAAATGATCTAGCGCTAATTGAGCTAGTGATTCATCATTTTGAGACGTAGATGTAACACCCTCTACTTCTTGCATCGCATCTAGAGAATCAAATGCAACAACCTCGATACCTTTATCTCTAATTTTTTGAACTAGTTCTACTGCTGTTTGATCATCACCATGCGAGACGATTACAGCATCAGCATCCGAGTTAGCTGCCTGCTCCAGCGCTTCGTGAAACTTTAATGTATCGCCACTTGCAGAGAACGTATCTACTGAAAAGCCCAGTGATTCGCCTTCTTTCTTCGCTCCTGCTAGAAATTGTGCTGTATGATCATCGCCGCCGATTTTACGGATCACTTTAATTTTAATTTCTCCCTTTTCAGCTAATGCAGTTGGAAGGCTATCTACCTTTGGCTTGTTAGTTGAAGACGAACCACCATTATCGCTTCCACATGCTGTAACAACCAATACTGCTGCTAGTAAAAGTACAAATAATGAATATAACTTGCTAGATTTCATTCAACTCTCCCCTTTTTTTATGACTGATTCATAGTCTAATTCATTGATTAATAGTTAATACACAGTAATCCTATCGGATTTAACAGAATGTGTCAATCATTTTTTTCATAAATGTCCGATTCTGTCGAAAACAGTAAAAACTGAACATTATAGACATCCGTATTATAAAGCAATTTATTGAATTCATAAAGATCAATCGCAATACATTTTTATGCATGCTAGACGAACAAAAAAGAGATTGCTCATCATGCTGCAATCTCTTTTCCGCTCTATCCCTATTATTAATGATCAATATGAGCCTTTTTTGCCTCACCAATTTTACGATCGAGTTCCATGCTATATTGCTGTAGCTGCTCATTCGACCAGCTAAGCTCAGCGGCCATTGCCTGCAGCACAGGCTCCTTCCATGCCTCCACCTCTTCAATCCGGAAAAACATATCACCTGTGCGTCTGATAAAGTAATCGTCTGGCTGAACGATCATTTCATAGAGAAGCGAATACTTTAGCATAATTGCCTGCACAGCTGATAGTTGGTAGCCTTTGCCCCAAGCAATCGCTTCCTCTGCCAGCGAATAGACCGCATCAATATTGGTGCCGTAGCGATGCGTCAAAACAGCAGCATCCTGCTTACTTAATCCATGAAGCAAACCTTCCTCTATTTTCATATCCATATAAGCAGCCATATTACTGGAGCCACCGAACTCTCCACCGGAGATCGGGATCCTGCTTGTAGAGACGTTAGCAGCACGAATCGCTCGGCCTTCCGCAGCTAGAATCTCAAGTGTTTTATTCACTACATTTTCTGCCATTTTGCGGTACCCTGTCAGCTTTCCACCAGCAATCGATATTAATCCTGAGTCAGATACGAAAAGCTCATCTTTTCGAGAAATTTCTGATGGTGATTTGCCTTCCTCATGAATAAGCGGACGCAAACCTGCCCAGCTTGATTCAATATCACTGTCAGTCAACTGCAGACTAGGGAATATATTGCTAGCTGCAGTTAGCAAATAACTGCGATCCTCTGCTGTAACCATAGGATTCACCGTATCACCTGTGTAGTTCGTATCCGTCGTTCCGAAGTAAGTCTTTCCTTCCCGCGGTATAGCGAACGCCATGCGCCCATCAGGAATATCGAAATAAACCGCTTGTTGCAACGGAAAACGCGATTGATCAAACACCAGATGAACACCCTTTGTTAAACGAAGCATTTTTCCTTTTTTTGAACCATCCAGTTCACGGATCGTGTCTACCCAAGGACCAGCTGCGTTAATAATCTTTGTCGCATGCAGCTCGTAGGTTTTATCTGAAGTGAGATCTTTCACTTGAACGCCAGTCAGCTTTTTGTTGTTGTCGTATAGCAATTGCTCAGCCTTCGCATAGTTCACTGCCAACGCACCAAGCTCGCGAGCTTTCTTCATAACTTCGATCGTTAAACGAGCATCATCTGTTCGATATTCAACATAGTAGCCACCGCCCTTTAGGCCATCCCGCTTCAGTAAAGGCTCTTTAGCTAATGTCTGCTCGACAGAAAGCATTGATCGGCGCTCACCTTTCTTAACTCCAGCTAAAAAGTCATACACGCGCAGCCCAATTGATGTTGAAAAAGGACCAAATGTGCCCCCAGCATATAAAGGCAGCAGCATCCACTCTGGTGTCGTCACATGTGGGCCGTTTTCGTATACGATGGCACGTTCCTTGCCCACTTCGGCAACAACACCGATCTCGAATTGCTTAAGATAGCGCAAACCACCATGAACAAGCTTCGTAGAACGACTTGACGTTCCTCCTGCAAAATCCTGCATCTCTATAAGACCGATCTTTAGCCCCTTTGCAGCAGCATCAAGTGCTATTCCCGCACCTGTAATTCCACCGCCAATGACTAATAGATCGAGTTGCTCTCCAGCCATTTTTTCCAGAGCTGATTCCCGTTCGTATACGCTAAAACGCTTTTGCTCTTGTTGTTCTCTCATACTCTCATCTCCCTTAATTACTGCAGATAGAACAAAAAAGAGAAACCTCGGAAGCCGTTCAACATGAGCATCATAGCTCATATGAACGGCATTCGCGGTTTCTCCATATCTCCAACCATTATTAACTTGTCGCCATTATATCACAATTACTCACAAAATGCCATTGCTGCCTTCACAGCACGAAGCCAGCCTTTGAACAACAGCTCTCGTTCTGCCTCATCCATATGTGGTACGAAGACACGTTCAATCTTACGCAGTGCAGTAAGCTCTTCCTTATTACTCCAGTAGCCTACAGCAAGACCAGCCAAAAATGCTGCTCCAAGACCAGTCGATTCACTTGTCGATGGTCGTTCTACTGCTACGCCTAATATGTCGCTTTGAAATTGCATCAGAAAATCGTTATGAATCGCGCCGCCATCAACTGCCATCTTGGATAGCTTAACGCCCGAATCCTCTTCCATAACCGCAAGCAACTCACGAGATTGATAAGCAAGCGATTCCAGTACTGCTCGGATGACATGATCCTTCGATGTTCCTCTCGTAATGCCGAACATCGCTCCACGTACATCGCTGTTCCAATACGGAGTGCCTAAGCCTACAAAAGCAGGAACAACATAGACGCCTTCCGACGATTCTAAGCTAGCTGCAACTTCGGATGTTTCGTCGGCATGCTCGATTAAGTGCAAACCGTCGCGCAGCCATTGGATAGCTGCACCTGCTACGAATACGCTTCCTTCCAGTGCATATTCCAGCTTGCCATCAACTTCCCAGGCTATCGTCGTAAGAAGTCCATGCTTAGATGTAATAGGCTTTTCACCTGTGTTCATTAACATAAAACAGCCTGTTCCGTATGTGTTTTTCGTATCGCCAGCATGATAAGCCTGCTGTCCAAACAGCGCGGCCTGCTGATCTCCAGCCGCTCCAGCTATAGCTATCGGATGACCTACAATGTCTTCGTCAAGATAGCCATATACTTCTGAGGATGATCTTACCTCTGGGAGCATGGAAGCTGGGACATTAAGCAATTGAAGCAGTTCCTCGTCCCATGAGCGTGTATAAATATTAAACATAAGTGTACGAGACGCATTCGATACGTCAGTAATATGCACTCGTCCGTTCGTTAGCTTCCAGATCAGCCAGCTCTCCACAGTGCCGAACAACAGCTTTCCTTGCTCAGCAAGCGCTCTCGCACCATCCACATGATCAAGCACCCATTTCACCTTCGTGCCTGAAAAGTAAGGATCAATCACGAGCCCAGTCTTTTCGTTAAATTGTGCCGCATGCCCTTGAGCCTTCAGCTCCTCACATATATCAGCAGTTTGTCGTGATTGCCACACTAGACCATTATAGATCGGCTTGCCAGTTTCTTTGTTCCAAATGATCGTCGTTTCCCGCTGATTCGTAATCCCGATCCCTTGTACAGCGGTTGCCTCTACGTTAGCCTTTTGTAAAAGCTGTCGCATCACGCGCAGTGTTGACTCCCATATATATTGGGCGTCAACTTCAACATGACCAGGATGAGGATAAATTAGTGGCAGCTCTTCCTGGTCAATCGCAATAATTTCACCTTGCTTATTAATCAATAATGCTCGTGTACTTGTCGTTCCTTGATCAATCGACATCATGAATGGTGCCATACGATCTCCTCCTTTATCGTCTATCATTGCGATAGGTCCATAATTCCTTGCGAGAGGTCGTAATCGCTGCTGCTCCTGCATCTAATGCTTCCGTAATATGCTGATGCGTCTTAATCAAGCCTCCACCAATAACAGGGATGCCGGTCTGTTCCTTCACTTCCTGAATCATCGAAGGAATAATACCTGGCAGTACTTCGATGTAATCAGGACTTGCCTTTTCAATTACGCGATAACTTCGCTCAATCGCATCACTATCAATTAAAAACATACGCTGAATGGCTATGAGCCCTCTTTGCTTCGCTCGCATCACAACATTTGCTCGAGTTGAGATAATTCCTGCTGGACGAATCGACTGGCAAAGAAAATCAGCAGCATGCTCATCGTTTTTCAAACCGTCGATCAGATCAGCATGAAGAAAAACCTGCTTGCCATGCCCTTTAACCAGATCAACGATCGCCTTTAGCTGTCCGATGTGACCGCCAAGCAGTACCATATAGTGATGGGAGGATTCTAGAACAGCCTCAACATCCTTCATTTTTCGAGCAGCTGGAAGAACAGCCTGATTAAGTTGGTTCATCGATTCCTCTCCTTACATTGCTGTCATTCATCGGCTATTGCTTTGTAATTAAGCATTATTGTGGCGATATTATGAAACATCATTGTGACAAAAATAATGGTTTTGTTCATCTGCACAAACGATAACGAAGCACACATACCTTGTTCTAATGGAAATGTAAATGCTATCACTCGTTATTCGACAATATTATGAATGACTAATGCTTACTGCGTCAAGTACCAATCAATGCAAGTGAACAATTCGTAACAACTTTATGCTGGAGCAGTTCATCTTAGATTTATGCTAGAGCTTTGTATCTCAGCTTTGTACTACATTTTCAAACAGCAGCTTCAACACGCTCAGCTGTAGCATTATTCAACTTGCGATGATTGAAGTCGAAAAAAAGGCCTATCCGGCGACGATGAATCAGCCTCGGATAAGCCTAGTTGTTATTCAATATGCAGAAAGTTCTATGCGTAAATACGATAATTTCCGCTAAGTGCAAGAATTGCAAAGATATATAAGCAATTGTCATAGTAGCGGCGATCGCCAGTGCGAGGTGGCGTATTCCATAATAAATCTACAACCGTTTTTGCTGTCTTCTCATCGCTTGCGGCTAATGCTGCTTGAGCGTTTGTCGCTAGTAAGCCTACAGGGTGGAGTGATAGCTCTTCGAATGGTTCACCCTCGATCGTATAACGGCGATAATCGGCAGGCTGCTTATCAGCGAAAAACGCTAGAATACGATTGGCAATATCCTGCTGACGTGCATCTACACCAAACCATAAGTAATCTAATCCGATATTTGCAGCAACTCGATAAGCATCACTGAAAAAGTAGCCGAAGCCGCGAATATGGTTAGGCGTCCCGTCATAATGTGCATATTCAGGTGCGAGACCCGTAACAGGATGACAGCTAATATTAATATAGTCACGACTTGCTTGCGTCGCTTCCTTCCAGAAAGCACGATCCTCTTCATGTGCCCATAGCGCGAACAACTCATAAAAATTCGGCAAATGATACGATGGATCTGAGAATTCTACCTCTGGCACAAACTTGATTAGTTTGTTGTCAGGATTCCACATTGGAAAGCCCGGCGGCTGTTGATGGATGCACGTATGCAGTAGATCCTTTGCTTGGTCGCTATAGTTATAAGGCGCCTCACGATCTCCCCAACGCTTACTTGCAAAAAACAGCGACATTGCGAAAAATTCCTCACCATCTGGAGCAGGACCTTGTGCGTTGCGTGTACCATCAGGCTGACAGGACCATGCAAAGTAACCCTTATGAACGCCCTCTGTCATATACATAAAGCTGTACGTCCAGTTCCACAGCTTATCGAATATATCTTGTCTGTCATATTGAACCGCCATCATCATGCCATAGGACATGCCTTCAGAGCGTACATCGTGATTGCCCGTATCAAGCAAGTAACCTTTATCGGCGCCCAGCTCGTAATAAATTTTAGTTGCTTCATCATCGCCAAACAGCGAATCCCATGTATGTTGAACCTTTTGCACAATATCCGCTTCACTGTAACCGCATTCAGCAAACAGGTTGCGATATTGTCCCGTATAGTAAGCACCTTGCTTTAATGTACTAGTCACTTGGCATCATCCATTTCTATTTATTTTAGGTGTAAAATAGCTTGAATGTAGACCATTATAAAGCAATTCCAGTCGCATTCTAACGTGTCAAAGTATAGATGTTACTGTGTAAATTTAACCTTTTACTCCTCCGACCATCATACCTTTTACAAAATACTTCTGCAGGAATGGATACACCATAATTATTGGAACAGATGCGACGATCGTCATCGTTGCTCGTACAGCAGTCGGTGTTACCGTACCTTGGTTATGCATCGCCCCGGCGAATGCGTCTCCCGCAGACTTTTGTGTCATCGAAGCATTAGAGTTTTGCAGTATCTTTTGCAGCTCGTATTGCAGTGTACTCAGCTCACTCGTCGAGGAATTATATAGAAACACATCAAACCATGAATTCCATTGAAACACCCCACTGAACAATGCAACCGTCGCAAGCACTGGTACACATAAAGGAAGCACGATGCTGAAAAACGTTCGATAATCGCCCGCTCCATCGATTCTTGCCGATTCCAGAATACTATCAGGAAGCCCTTCAATAAAGGAACGAATAATGATCAGATTAAACACTCCAATTAAGCCAGGTAAAATATATACCCAGAATGAATCGAGCAAATTAAGATCGCGTACTAAAAGGAAGTTTGGAATCAATCCTCCGTTAATATACATTGTTAATATAAATGCTACCGTTACAAATTTGCGTAGTACAAAATCTTGTCTACTAATCGCATATGCTACCATCGCAGAACAAAACACCGTAACAATCGTACCAATGACCGTTCTCAACACCGAAATCAATGTCGCATTATAAATACTCTTTTCCGATAATACGTAGCGGTAATTATCAAGAGACCATTCCCTTGGCCAAAAATATATTCCTCCACGAATCGAATCCTTAGCATCGTTAAATGAAATGGCTAGAGTATTGAGGAATGGATAGAGTGTTACGATCATTAATAACGTTAACACTACATAGTTAACATAATCGAATATTTTATCACTTGTTGAAAAATTTGTGCGCATCCTTTCACCCGCTCTCTAGTAAAGTCTCGCTTCGCCTAAGCGCTTCGAAATATTGTTGGCTGCAAACAGTAAGATAAAGCTAACGATTGTTTTAAACATGCCCGCAGCTATCGATAAAGAGAAGTTACCCTGGTTTATCCCGTACTTCAAAACGAAAATATCCAAGTTCTCTGAATAATCAACGTTCATCCCATTACCTAGTAAGTATTGAGGTTCAAAGCCAGATTCAAGCAGATAACCAATATTCATAATAAGCAGAACGACAATTACCGACTTAATTCCCGGCAATGTAATATGCCACATTCGCTGGAACCGCCCTGCGCCATCAATTTCTGCCGCTTCATACTGTGCGGGGTCAATCATCGTCATCGCTGCTAGATACACAATCGTATTCCAGCCGACATCCTTCCACACCGTTGCAGCACCGAACAATCCCCAGAAATACTCACCGATGCCTAGAAACAGTATACTTTCTTTAACTAAACCGAATCGCAATAGCAGCTCGTTAATAATACCGTCCGGGGACAATGTCTGCTGTACAATTCCTGCTGCGACAACCCACGAAATAAAATGCGGCAAATAACTAACTGTTTGAACAACACGTTTAAACACAACGACGCGAAGCTCATTTAATAATAGTGCTAATATAATCGCTGTAACAAAGCCAAGCACTAGATTAATCCCACTCATCGCTAATGTATTGCGCAATACTCTTAAAAAACGTTCATCCTCAAACAAAAACATAAAGTGCTGAAAGCCGACCCATTCCTGTTCCATAAAATCTTTACTCGGTCTATAGTTTTGAAATGCAATCGTCCAGCCCCAGATTGGTAAATACTTAAATATGAACAGCCATATTAAAAATGGAATGGTCATTACTAGCAGCGCATGCTGCCGTCCACAGCGTTTTAAGAATTGCACGAATTTATTGGTTGGCTTTTTACGATATTCAACTGCTTCGGCAACCTCCACTTGTTCCATTGTGAACTCTCCTCTCTCCAGTTAAAGCATTCTATGGTTGAAAGAAGGGACCTCAGCGATGAAGGCTTACTCCATCGCATGGTCCCGCTCAAGCTTCAATTATTTCGCATCTTCAACAAGCTTTTTCACTTCTGCAGTTACGAAAGCCTCATAACCTGCTGTGTCCAGCTTATTAAATTCGTTCATATATTCTTCCCAGTTGCTATCAAACTTGCTTGGATCTTCAAGTACGAGTTTAGGGAAGAATTTACGAGTAAGCTCAGTTTTCTTCGTTTCATAGATTTGCTCCGGTGAGCCTTGTTCTTTAGGAATCCCCCATGCAGGGAACCATGGACGCTCATCTGGCTTAGCGAACATTTCAGCATATGTTTGTGCACCATACGCATCAAGTATTGTTTTATCTGCCTCAGTTAAACTCATTTGGAATACTTCCGCCTGTACCCCTGGAGATACAGCATTACCATTAGAGAATGTAGAGCTTGCACCATAAATAGGCCAGTTCCAGTCATAGTACTTAAAGCCGAATGTTTCACGGAATGATTCGTCGATTTTAGCTATTTGCTCAGCTGTGCGGTAATAACGGCCATTCTCATCGATTTCATAAGTCTCGCCTTCAATACCCCAGCTTCTTAAGATCTGGTTCTCTTCTTTAAGAAGGTTATCAAAATATTGAACAATACGAGCAGGATCTTTTGCACTAATTGTAATCCCAACCCCACGGTTCTTAACAAATGATGGGGGATCTAGATATTGATCCTTTTGACCGTCAAATGTAACTGGTAGTGGGAAATATACAAAATCATCTTGTGCTGGATCTGCTTTCGCCGCATCTGTCAGTACGTTTTGGGCATTACCGATTTGCCAGCCGTAATCAAAGAAACCGACTACTTTACCACTTGTTAGTTTTGCTAAATATTGGTCATAGTTATCAATGAAGGAAGCTTTATCGAATAGACCTTCTGCATTAAGCTCATTCAATAGTTTTAGATAACGTTTCGTGTCATCATTAGCTGAATACACTTTTGCTTCGTGCGTACTCATATCAACGGTAACTTCGCCATCGTTAGGATAACCAGCCAAATGCATTGGTGGGTTTGTTGTTGCAAAGAATCTCCAGTCATGTGTCAATGCGATAAAGCCTGTCAAATCCTCTTCAGGATGGTTTTTCACATAATCACGAATCAATTGGAAGTATTGATCAATCGTTTTAATTTCAGGATAACCCGCTTCTTTCAATACGCGACGTTGAACCCAGAATGCGCCTTGACCAATGTTAGGATCTGGTATATATTCACCAACCTGTGCCGACATAGGTAGGTAGTAAAGTTTACCGTCTTCTGTTTTGAGTCGCTCCAAATCATTACCAAATGCTTTTTTAATGTTTGGACCATGCTCCTCAATAAGCTGTGTAAGATCGATAAAGCCTTCTGCAGCTAATACCTCATCAATCGCTGCGTCTGGAATAAGCACATCAGGATATTTTCTTGAAGCCGTCATCGTACCAATTTTAGTATTAAGATCACCAACTAGGTTTTCAATTTTGAAATTGACCCCTGTTTGATCCTCTAATATTTTTCCGAGCGTTGTTTCGTTTGTATTAACATCCTTTGCTGCACCCGCACCATTGAAGTAAGAAAACGTTACTTTTTCTAATGGCTTCTCCTCACTGTTACCTTCATTGCCAGAAGGTGTTGATGTACCAGGGTTGTTGTTGGTAGTAGTGCCACCTTTGTTATTGCCTGCGCAGCCTGTAATCACGAGCGCAAACACGAGCACTAGCATCGCTGTAATATACACTGGTGTTTTACGTTTCATACGACTCATCCCCTTTAATATTTATTGTAAGCACTTACATTGTAACAAGAGGGTTGAACCTTAATCAGTGAGAGAACTTTAGAATCTAATATAAAAACTATAGTTTTTATTGATTCGCTGGAATGATAAGGTGAACCGAAGTACCTACTCCTTGTTCACTTTTTACAGTAAAGGAGAACTGATCCTCGTAGAACAGCTTTAACCGGTAAATGACATTTTGCATGCCGATTCGCTCACCTAGATCTTTATTCTCCTGCAAATAGGAATAGATGCGCTGTACCTGCTCTTCATTCATCCCAGCACCATTGTCCTCAATGCGGAAATGCAGATTGTCTTCTATTAGCTTAAGCGATATGACAACCTTTCCACCCTGCTTCACCTTTTCCACACCGTGAATGCACGCATTTTCAACAAACGGCAAATAGATCATCTTAGGCACTAGGCAACGCTCAGCCTCTGGATCCAGCTCAATGCTGTAATCAAACCGATCAGCGAAACGGTACTTTTGAATTTCCAAGAAGCAAACAATAAAATCAACCTCTTCCTTCAGCTTCACCTTATCACGCTTCCACGTTAGTGAACTGCGGAACAACTTAGCCATATTATGAATGATTTTTGCCGTTTCTATCTCATTTTTCATCATGCTTCGCATCCGAATCGTCTCCAGCGCATTGAATAAAAAGTGAGGGTTAATCTGACTTTGCAGTGCATTAAGCTGTGCATAGCGATGCTCCAGCTCCATGTTTTTTTCTTTAATGTCTGCAACGTACACATCATTAATAAGCGAACTGATCTGCAATGTCATACGGTTGAATTCGCTAGTCACTTGCCCGATTTCATCGAGTGTATCGTCCTTTTTCATAATGTCGAAATTTCCATTTTTTACTCGTTTCATCTGACGCAGTAAGAAGCCCAAGCGCTTCGTAATTGAGCGTGATATAACAACGATAATGATGGTGGCGAGTACTATATTCGTTAGCGCTATCCACAATACGAACTTTCGGATCTCAGGAGCCTCGTGCAATATTTGATCTGAAGGCACATGAGCCGAAATATACCAACCTTGCAGTGGCAACATATCATAGCGCTCACCTTCAAATACGATCGTACTACCGTCTGTAGGAATGGATTCGATTGTCAGTTGCTCCTGCCGCCAATCGACGTTCCGGTTAGTCGTATACTGCACGATGCCGTCAGGATCAACTAAGTACACACTGCCAGGAATATTCAAGTTGCCGAGAATCACATCAAACGCTTCCGTTTTCAGTTCGATTTTCAACACCTTATCCCATGTGCCAAGCGAGTCGAAGTAATCCATAACCCGAATAATATTAAACGTATCAGGGAGCGGCTCCGTCTTGCCAAGCGGCAAACTATCTTCCTTTAACGCTCGAACGAATATCGGCTCACTCGACGTTCTACGATCAAGCGCCTTATACCAGTTGCTGTTGCGCGCTTCCTCAGACAAAAAAGCTACGCCGCCGGAATGCAGCACCATCGGATTATCGACATAAATTTTTATATTTTGCACTGACGTATATACTGGTGTGTAGCTATTAATGACACGACGCATGTAATTGTCGTAAGCTTCTACAAAATCAGCCGGATTGCGATAATGTGCATCCAGCATAGAATATAAATTGTAGTCCGTATAAAATACCCAGGACACACTAACCGCAGCTTCTATCATTCGTTCTAGTTCTAAGTGAACTTGAGCGAGTGATAATTCAATATCATCGATCCGTTGCTCCTGAACATTGCTGCTCATTAACTTATAGAAAAGGACATTCGTAAAAATAATAGGAACGAACACACATAAAATATACATAATAAAAAATTTGTTGCGCAATCGGATATCATCAAGATGTAGGTTTTGCTTAATGCGGTGGATAAGCTTCATCACATCTCACCTGCTACGCTGCTTTTGAACGTTTGACGGTAAGAGGTGGGGGATAATTTTTCATGCTTTTCGAATTGTGATACGAAATACTCGGGGTGACTGAAGCCAACTCGTTCAGCAACTTCATAGATTTTAAGATCGGTCTGGCGGAGAAGCTTTTTAGCTTCTTGTATACGCAGCTGCAATAAATATTCATTGAAGTAAAGTTGGTAGCTTTTCTTGAACAATTGACCAAGATAGACAGGATTAATATAAAACTGAGCAGCGATTGACTTTAAGCTAATCGGTTCTGCGTAATGCTGATCAATGTATTTTTTAATTCGCTGAATGCCTCCCTTTGCCATCTCCTTTCGTTCCTCAACAATGCAACGACTGCAATCTAGGGCGAAAGAAAGCAATAGCTCCCGCAAAGTTATACGATTCATATAAGTTGATTCCCAGCCGATTAGATCATGAAGATGACTAAGTCGTTCCTTATCGATCTGCATCGTCTGCACGATATGAAGACAATCGGCAACTAGCTTATGGATCGTTGCTTTAATTGCTTCAACTGAACAACGCTGCTCGCCGAATTGTTCTATTAGCCTATCAAGCTCTTGCTCAATTCCTTCCTCATCATTGCTTTCTATTACATGCAGCAGATCCTTATACGATTCAGTAGGAAGCATAATCGTTCGTAGATCTAGCCGCTTCAGCTGCTCATAATCAAACAGCACTCGATCATCGATGTATTTGAACTGTGTGGCATGAAGCGCTTCTCGATAAATAGTTTGCAAAAAATGTACGCCCGTACATTTTTCACTATAAAAAATAAAAAGATCTTGATGAGATGCTAATCGATTATAAAGCTGTCTTATACACATGTGGATTGTGGAGTGCTGTTGGAGAAACGTTAATGGTACAATAATGCCCAGCTTACCTTGCTGTGGAAACATATGCTTGACACTAATATTCGGGATCAGAGCTTGGATCGTGTTCATCATATGCTGGAGCTGACTGCTGCCAAACAGCTCTTGCTTACGGCTTTGAGCAGTATAGTAATATTCCAGCAGCACAAAGTGGTGGGCGTCATCTGGATTAAGGCCTAACTTGGCGTAAGTATCCAGCAACTGCTCTTCCGTGAGCTCGGCATGCTCCAGTTGATTAAGCAGTTCTTGGTTATGAGAGGTTATTGATTTCTCCTGCTGCCGCGATTCGCGATTAATCGTATCAGCAAGCTGTTGCAATGTTTCCTCTAAGCCTGATTCGTCAATCGGCTTCAGTAAAAAATCACAAACACCGTATCGTACCGCCTGTTGTGCATACTTAAATTCATCGTAACCGCTTACAATAATGAATTTAGTATTCAGCTTTTCTTCTTGTACGACCTTTTGGATTAACTCAAGTCCATCAATTTCTGGCATTCGGATATCGGTAATTACTACGTCCGGTCGCTCTCTCACGATAAATTGAAAGGCGTCCTCCCCGTTATCTTCTTCGCCGATTACTTCAAAGCCACATGCCTGCCAATCTACAATCGCACGCAAACCTTGACGAAAAAACGTCTCATCATCCACTAATAATACGCGCAACATGCTATACACCCCCGAAACGTTTTTTAACTTTAAGTATGTGTTTAAACGGGCAACCTTCACTATAAAAATCGGACATTTTGAAATTGTCTATATAATGGTTGCTATGGCAATATCATATAATCCATTTTGATGATTGTCTATATACCAGTATGGAAAAAGCCCTAGAATGCCGTAATCACAACATTCTAGGGCTTTAGCTTAAGATATAATATTCGACGCCGATTCCACCCCAGCGCATTACATCGTCATCAAAGTCGAGCGTTTTAAATTACCCCTTACAATGAAGATTTAAAACGCTCGGCTTTCAGGACCAAGAAGATGAGACGCTAGTAGATAATGAGTAGCGCAGCGTACGGGTTT
>Ga0160467_100616_pt1 | contig 29291 bp, 18 predicted proteins | sample HID1972I_E11MG_FD_108221 | JGI IMG/M metagenome (GOLD analysis project Ga0160467, IMG submission 108221) | Enriched pill bug-associated microbial communities from UW Madison campus, WI, USA - HID1972I_E11 MG | ecosystem: Host-associated > Arthropoda: Insects > Digestive system > Unclassified ... | reverse complement strand
TTTTGCAAAAGAGATGGGAATTGATGCATCAAAAATTTCAACGTTGTATAAAGAAAGCCGTGAGATTTTTGAAACTAAAAAACCAAACCAGATCGATACAGAGATTGTTCGTAAGATCAAAGCATTAATCCGTAAAGGAGAGGCTATTGCTGGCGCTCGTTTTGTAGGTTTACCAGATACAAATATCCATTTCCAAGACTTACCTTTTTACGATAGACAGAAATTCTCAAAAGATGTTTCTTTCGAAGATGATATCCAGCAAACAATGGAATTATTACGTCAGGTAAAGCCACATCAGGTATTTGCTGCAGGAGATTTTGCGGATCCACATGGAACACACAAAGTATGTTTTAATATTTTATTTGAAGCATTGAGACGTTTAAAAGCGACTGATGAGTGGACCAAAGATTGTTGGTTATGGTTGTACCGTGGAGCTTGGCATGAGTACCCAATTCATGAAATTGAAATGGCTGTTCCATTATCCCCACAAGAGGTATACCGCAAGCGTTTGGCTATCTTTAAGCACCAATCACAGAAAGATCTTCCAGTTTTCCCTGGAGATGATCCTCGTGAATTCTGGGTACGTGCAGAAGATCGTACGAGCGAAACTGCAGAATTATATGATCAATTGGGATTAGCTAATTACGAGGCAATCGAAGCTTTCGTAAGATGGGAATTCTAATTATATTGAATAAGTAAAAAAGGCTCTCCGTTTTAGGAGAGCCTTTTTTGTTTTATTACTGACTATTAGAATTATCGCATTTAAGGAGATAATGGTATTGTATTCTATATGGTTTCCACAATTTTGCATTAAATATAAATCATCGCAAAATCTTTAATTGCGAGATAATTGTCTATGAAAACTGCAAATAAATATCTTAATGCGTTTGGTGTATATCCAAAAAATTTCTTAAAAGCAGTAGTAAAATGAGTCGCATGTCTATAACCCAACTGCTGACTAATTGAGCTTACCTTGACATCTTTTTCTTTAAGCATCAGTTTCGCCTTATTCATTTTACAATCAACTATAAAATTGAATACTGTCATTCCATAAAATTGCTTAAAATGTTTTTTAAGGTATTGTTCATTAGTTCCGACAATTCTGGCCAATTGAGAGATCGTGAAATTCTGACTCAAATTGGACTCGATCAATCCTTTAGCGGTCTTTATCTTTTCCATATCAATATCTCTCAATCTTGTACTTTCTGTTTTTGTAGATAATTCTAAGTAGGCGACCAATTTGCAGAATATGTTTAGAGATGTCCCTTTATAGAATGTAGATAGGAGAGACTCTGGAAGTTGCGTATGAATAAGACCTAGAGCATTGCTATGAATGGATGGGACACGAAAACATCTCAATGTTGATGAAGATTGAAAGAGTTTTTCTATCTTTTCTTGATTACCAAGTTCAATTTCACTGTGCTTTAGAAACCCAGCCTTAAATGTCAGTATACAAATTTTTGCTTTCTCATTTTTTGCGATCAGAAAGAGATCCAAACCTTGTGAATAATAAAAGCAAGAATGTTTTTCTTTAAGCTCAATCTCTTGTTGGTCCAAAATTATAGTGCTGGTTTTAGCCATAGAAATAATGAGAACCGAACTGTTGTCATCAATTTTGAGACGAGAAAATTCATCATTTAAAGCTAAAAGCTTTACTTCATAATCTATGTTATTGTATAAGGAGATGTTTCTATCCTCTTGATTCATATTGTGCTTATTATTATAGTTGCCACTTAATTTCGGATTGTTAAGCTTGTTTTTCGGATCTCGTCACTCCACTATTTATAATTAATCTAATTTTGCACTCAGTTATTTAGACTGGTTCTAAAGACAAAGATATAAATTTTTACATGTATTAACTAAAAAGTGAAGGATGATAAAAAATTACTTTTCAATTTTACTGCTATTGCTGCTGGCCACATATTCTTTGGATTTGTTGGGACAGACTCATGTTACATTAGCTGGACGTGTTTTAGAACAAGAAAGTGACGAGCCTATTAGGGGCGTTTCTGTTTCTGTAAAAGGGAATGAACGTTCAGGAAGTGTGATAACAGGTTCCCAAGGTAGCTTTAGGATTCAGGCACATCAGGGACAAAAATTAATTGTTTCCCACTTAGGATATTTGCCGACCGAAATTTTTATTGATAAAGATTGGTCAGATCGTATTATTTACCTAGCAAAAGATAACAAACAGCTCTCAGAAGTAGTTGTTACTGGAGCACTTGGTATTAAAAGACAATCCAGAGAGCTTGGCACTTCTGCTCAGTCTGTTAGCAATGAGGAGCTTAATCTAGGTAAAGTTGTAAACCCATTACTTGCTTTGTCTAGTAAAGTTGCTGGATTGCGTATCAATGCAACTGATCTAACAACTGGTAAAACTGATCCAGGCATTCAGATTAGATTAAGAGGTACCCGGTCTTTAAACAGATCTAAAAATGATCCTTTGTATGTTGTAGATGGAGTTCCTTTACCAGATATTACACGTGTTAACCCAAATGATATTCAGGATATTACTGTCCTTAAGGGTGCGAATGCTGCCGCACTTTATGGCTCTGAAGGTGTAAATGGCGCTATCATGATCACGACAAAATCTGGAAAATCAGATCGAGGTCAAATTAATTTTAGCAATAGCACAACTTTTTCTAATGTATTTTTATTACCACCGGCGCAAGTGGAATTTGGACAAGGACAGAACGGGATTTACAGTCCAGTAGCTAATGAATCTTGGGGTGATAAGTTTAATGGAGAAGAGAGAGACTTTGGTCTTCCAATCAATGGATTACAACCGACTAAACGATATGAAGCTCCTAGTAAAGATAATCGCTTAGGATTTTTTGATACAGGAATTACGACCCAAAATGATCTATCGTTTTCGGGTGGAGATAGTGAAAGCTCATATTTTATGTCCTTACAGGATGTGCGTATCAAAGGAATTATTCCAGGAGATAAATCAAGTCGTACTGGAGCCCGATTTAATGGTTCTCGTCGTTTTAACAAGCTTAATACTTCATTTAACGTAAACTATGTCTTTTTTAAGAACAATACAACGAGCGATGGGCCTTGGCTTTCTGTATATACTCAGCCTGCAAATATTGACTATAAGGACGCTAGAAATTGGCAAAATCCAAGTTCTCCAAATCATCCTTTAAATTGGTATAATCCTGTTGCAAGTACAAGAAATCCAATTTTCATGGCTGATAACAACAGAAATACTTCCGATCAACATACCTTAAATTCAAAATTAGAGTTTAATTATGAATTTGCAGACTGGTTTAATGCGACTTATAGAACAGGTCTTTATTTCCAATCTGAGCCAGGTCGTGTAACAAATCGGAAATTAACATCTAGCGTAGCAACACGGAATATCAATGGATCTGTTAATGATACTCATGCCGGATTTACAAGATTCAATAATGACCTGATTTTAAATTTTCATAAGGATTTTGGTGATTTCACGACTAAGTTATTAGTAGGTCAAAATGTCAGAATGGATGAAAGAAAACAAATAAATGTAAGTGCATCAAACTTATTATTTGAAGATATTTTTAATCAAGGATCTAGAACAGGAGAGTTGACTGGAGGCTCTACAATAACAAAATACCGATCATTGGCTACATATGGAGAATTTACTGCAGGTTATAAAAATTATTTGTTTTTGACTTTGACTGGTAGAAATGATAAAGTTTCTGTGTTAGACCCCAATAATAATAGTTACTTCTCGCCAGGTATAAGTTCTTCCTTTGTATTTACAGATGCAATTGAAGGTTTGAAAAATAACAGCGTATTAAATTATGGACGTGTTTATTCATCTTATAATAAGACCGGTAATGTTACATTGGATCCTTACAGATTAAATTTAACATATAGTCAGACAGCAGGATTTCCTTATGGAAGTTTGGTCGGATTTACGCCTTCTCTATCAGAACCCAATTTATTAATTAAGCCAGAATTTGTAAAATCTTATGAGGTAGGTCTTCAGCTGGGATTCTTTAATAGTAGATTGAGTACAGATATTGCTTATGCACATTCAGATTCTGATGGACAGATTTTTAATGCCGGGATATCAAGTGCAACGGGATTTAACTCTACAATTGTCAATGCAGGACGGATGATCAATAAAACGCTCGAAGTTATGATCAATGGAACTGTAATTAAAAATGATAAAGTGAAGTTGGATTTAGGTTTTAACTTCAGTTATACAGACACTAAAGCTAAAGACCTATTTGCAGGAGATGAATTTAACATCTTTAGACAGGCTTATGCGCTTAAAGATCATCAATATCCGACGCTTAGGATGACAGATTTCTTAAAAGAAGGAGGTAAAATAGTACTAGATAAGGATGGTAATGTTATTCCTTCAGATGAAGAAGTTGTATTGGGTACAATGGTTCCTCCATACCTTTTTGGTTTTTCAACAAAACTCTCTTATCAGTCCTTTACATTAGGTTTTCAAATAGACTCAAGATTAGGAAGCTGGATGTACTCAGAAGTATTTCCAAGAATGTATGCAGCAGGAACACATATTGAGACTGTGAAATATGATAGACAGCCGTTTATTATGCCAAATTCGATGGTTCGACTTTCGGATGGAAGTGTTGTGGAGAATACCGATGTATATTCTAAAGGAGACAAAGCTTGGTGGACCGCTTATGGAAATATTCAGACAACTACTGCTGCAAAAGCAGACTTTTTAAAATTAAGAGAACTTTATGTTGGGTATGAATTGCCTGCAAAGTTTTTGGCAGGACAGAAATTGTTTAAAAAAGCAAGCATCGGTTTTGTTGGTAATAATTTGTTCATTATTAGACATTCTTCCAATAAAATTGGTGATCCCGAAGCACTGTACAATCAAACGGATGGTTATGCGAGTTTCAGACAGATCCCAACATCAAGGTCAATGGGCTTCAATATTAATATGACTTTTTAAAAATACGAAAATGAAATACAATATTAGAAAGATAGGGTTAATGAGTTTTGCATTTTTCACATTGACTTCTTGCAAAGATTTTTTAGATGTAAATGTTAACCCGAATTCCCCAATTAAGGAAAATTTAAGTTTGAATGCTAAACTTCCTGCAGCATTGGTGACATCAGCGGCATATGAAGCTACTCAATTAAACCAGATAGGAGGTCTTTGGGGAGGATATTGGGGTACTTCAAATGAAGGAATTAATTCTTTTGGAGCTCTCAAGATATATAATGGCCCAGGAATTAGAGATACTCGTGATGGATTGGCTGTTTGGGAATCGACTTATAATAATTTGTTTTATTATAAAGAAATATTAGAACAGGCGGAAATAGAAGATGCTAAATTTTATTCAGGAATAGCAAAGATTATGATGGGATACCATTTTTTTATACTTGTTGATTTCTATAATAATGTGCCTTATGAGGACGCCCTAAAAGGGTCTAAGATTTTGCACCCAAGTTATGAGTCCGGAAAAGATGTATATAAAAAATCTGTAGATCTGATTACTCAAGGTATAGAAGAAATTAAAGTTGCCTCTTTGCTTCCTGCAAATGATGATGTTGTATTCAAAGGAAATAAAACGAAATGGGCAAAATTTGGAAATACGTTGAAATTAAGAGCATTGTTAAGACAGTCTGAAGTTTCGAGTCAAGCATCTTATATTACAGAGGAAATTGCTAAAATTACAAAAGAAGGTTCTGGCTTTTTAGAAGAAGATGCTAGTGTAAACCCAGGTTTTTTGAATACAGCATCTAAGATTAATCCATTCTACGAAACCTACTATCGTAATAATTCTGGAGTAGCTGTAGCTAATTATGCTAATATACGTCCTACTCAGTATCTTATTGGAAAATATAAAGAATTTAATGACCCGAGATTGGTTCAAAATTATGTGAGTATAAACGGAGACTTTAAAGGGGTTATTTTTGGGGAAAATATGATAAAAGATGAGTATGCAGCAGTTAATACTTCGTCTTTAAAAGGACCAAATGAGAATGGAAACCAACCAGCAGGAATAATTAAATCTTTCAATCAATCTATTGTTTTAATATCATTAGCAGAATCTAATTTCTTGCGAGCAGAAGCAGTTGAAAGAGATTGGATAACAGGTATAGCAAGTCAATTATATCAAAGTGGGATACAAGCATCATTTAATTATTTGTTCAATGTTAATAATTATAATGTACAATCTTATATCAACCAGACTAATGTGAACTATGCGACTGCAACGAATAAGATTGAGCGTATCATCACACAGAAATGGTTAGCTCTAAATAATATTAATAACATTCAGTCATGGAATGATTTTAGAAGACTCGGATACCCTAACTTTCCTAACTCTGTGTCTTCTCCAGTGCCTAATGGGTATCCATTGCGGTTTATGTATCCTGAAACAGAAATCAATACGAATAACCAAAATGTGGTAAGCCAGGGTGATAATGGAGTTTTAACCAATAGAGTATGGTGGGATGCTAATTGAGTTCTTTTGTTACAGAATCTTAATGAAACAAAAGACCTCATCATCAATACAAAAAAGCCAATCTTTTTGGATTGGCTTTTTTGTATTTTGAAAAGTTTTATTTTAATCTTTGCTAGGAAACATTTTTCCAATGATCATTTCTAGCACCGCTACTACAATTGCAAAGAGCGCTGCTGTCCAGAAGCCGGAAACATCAAATTTAGATCCGAGTAATGAATCTGTTAATAATATCATGAGCACAGTGATGATAAAAGAAACTAGTCCCAGTGTTAACCAATTTAATGGAAAAGTGAACAATCTTAAAATCGAACCAACGGTAGCATTAACAAATCCAATAACAAGACCTGTTATGATAGCCCAAAGAAAGCTGGCAACATGTACTCCTGGAGATATGTAGGCTGCTAGTGCAATCACTACACCTGTAATAAGTAGGCTAATAATGAATTTCATGATATTTATAATTTTAAGTTAATCTTACAAAATTATCATCAAATGCGGTGCCAAATTCTACTCCTAAACGATCGTTTGCTATTCGTCTCTCCCAAATTAAACTTTTGGTACTTTAATCTGTTTAATATAATTAATTGCATATATGTTATGCTTGCATAATATAAATTTTGTAAATTCACATAAACAATTATAACAGAGACAATATGAAAAAGATGATCATGACACTGATGCTGGTATTTACGTCAGTATTAATTTTTGCACAATCTGACCCTATTATTGGAAAATGGCAGAATCCTAGTGGAGAGGGTAGAATAGAAATCTACAAAAAAGGTGAAAAGTATTTTGGTAAACTATATTGGTTGAAAGAACCAAATGATGCACAGGGTAATATTAAAAAGGACGTTAAGAATCCCGATAAAAGTTTGCAAAGCAGACAGGTTCAGGGCTTAGAGATTTTGACTAACTTTTCAAAAGATGGTAATGTCTATCAGGACGGTAAAATATATGATCCAAAAACAGGAAAAACCTATAGTTGTAAAATGACCTTACAGGGAACAGATAAGTTAGATATCAGGGGCTATGTGGGCGTCAGTTTATTCGGACGTACTGAATCATGGAAAAGGGTGAACTAAAGCTTTGGTAAAAAAATGGAAAGCGCTACTTATTTATAAGGGCGCTTTTTCTTTTAGGGTCTTTAATTATTAAAAACATTGTAAAATTAATTTAATAGCAGTAATTTCAGCAATCTAAATATTAACGATAGAATTGCTATGGCTGTTAAAATGTCCTATTCAGAGAATATAAAACTTGCTCTCCAATCCATTGTAGGCAATAAGTTGCGCACATTTCTGACAGCACTGATTATTGCAATAGGCATTACGGCACTTATAGGTGTTTTAACATCTATAGATGCGATTAAATCGTCTTTAACAGACTCCTTTTCTTCAATGGGATCCAATTCATTTAATATTCGGAATCGCGGTCTGAATGTCCGCATTGGAAATAGCGGTGAGCAGTCGAAGGTATATTCCTCCATTACATACCGTGAAGCGGTCAGCTTTAAAGAACAATATAAGTTTGACGCCGTCACCTCGCTCAACGTGAATGTTTCATGGGCAGCAACCGCAAAATATAAATCAGAAAAAACAAATCCTAATATCGGTGTCATCGGATCAGATGAATCCTATTTAAAAACATCCGGATATAACTTGTCTATTGGTCGTAATTTTACGAATCAGGAAGTTTATAAAGGAAGTCCTGTTGTCATTATCGGTGATGAAATATATCAAAAATTATTTAAAGGCACCATCAATCCGATAGGTGAATTTATGACAATCGGTGGGGTGCGTTATCAAGTAATCGGAGTATTAAAAAATAAGGGATCAAGCGCTGGTATGGGCGCTGATAAGGCCTGTTTGATACCTTTGGTAAAAGCAAGAACAGTAATGGGTGGTGTTGAGCCTTCTTATACCATTACGATATCGGTTAATGATCCGGTCCGCTTAGAAGCCGCAGTAGGGGAGGCTACTATTGTGTTCCGTAATATACGTGGGTTGACAGCTAAACAAACATCTGATTTTGAAATCACGAAATCTGATGCGGTTGCACAGATCTTACTTCAAAATATGGTTATCATTACAATGGGAGCCATCGTGATTGCATTAATAACATTGATAGGAGCTTCCATCGGTTTAATGAATATTATGCTGGTTTCTGTAACAGAGCGGACACGTGAGATTGGAATCCGTAAGGCAATAGGCGCAACCCCTTCGGTGATCCGGAAACAGTTTTTAATAGAAGCGGTTGTGATCTGTTTAATTGGTGGAGCTGCAGGAATTTTGTTGGGTATTGTTATAGGCAACTTGCTGGCATTACAATTAGGTGCATCATTTATTGTTCCTTGGAACTGGATCATCCTGGGATTTACAGTATGTGTTCTGGTTGGTATGCTCTCAGGCTATTATCCCGCATCAAAAGCTTCAAAATTAGATCCTGTAGAAGCATTACGTTATGAATAGTAAAATTGTGCAAACGGTTTCACATACTTTTGAGGCATTAATAACATAAACTTCATTTATAAGTGGAGTAAATGCTCTTATAAAATCTTATTATTGTAGAAAATTTTGAATTATTATGTATAAAACTCTTCAACCTGCATTGCAGAAAGAATTAGCAGCTATCAAAGAAGCTGGTTTGTATAAAGAAGAACGCGTAATTACTACGCCTCAAGGTGCTGATATTAAAGTAAGCACTGGTGAAGAAGTCATCAATTTTTGTGCAAATAACTATTTAGGATTATCATCACATCCTAAAGTAACTGAAGCAGCAAAAAAAGCAATTGATTCACATGGATATGGAATGTCATCAGTACGTTTTATTTGTGGAACACAGGATATTCACAAAGAGTTGGAAGCAAAAATTTCTAAATTTTTAGGAACAGAAGATACTATTTTATATGCGGCTGCATTTGATGCCAATGGCGGAGTATTCGAACCTTTATTAGGTGCAGAAGATGCGATCATTTCAGATGAATTGAATCATGCATCTATTATCGATGGTGTCCGTTTGTGTAAAGCACAACGTTTCCGTTATAAAAATGCGGATATGGCAGATTTAGAGGCTCAGTTACAAGCGGCTTCTGGCGCGCGTCACCGTATTATCGTTACAGACGGAGCATTCTCGATGGATGGTTCGGTAGCTCCATTAGATCAGATCTGTGATTTAGCAGATAAATATGAAGCATTAGTGATGATCGATGAGTCACACTGTACAGGTTTTATTGGTAAAACTGGCCGTGGAACACATGAATTATATAATGTAATTGATCGCGTTGATATTATTACTGGAACATTAGGGAAAGCATTAGGTGGTGCATCTGGCGGTTTTACTTCTGGTCGTAAAGAAATTATTGATATGTTACGTCAGCGCTCTCGTCCATACTTGTTCTCCAATACTTTAGCACCAGCTATCGCAGGAGCTTCTGTAGCAGTCTTAGACATGCTAAGTGAAACGACAGACTTACGCGATAAATTAGAAGCAAATACAGCTTATTTCCGTGAAAAAATGACAGCAGCAGGTTTTGATATTAAACCGGGATTTCACCCTATTGTGCCTGTTATGCTGTATGATGCGAAATTAGCGCAAGAATTTGCAACAAGAATGTTGGCTGAAGGAATCTATGTAATTGGTTTCTATTACCCTGTAGTTCCACAAGGAAAAGCACGTATTCGTGTTCAAATTTCAGCAGGTCATGAGATCAGTCATTTGGATAAAGCAATAGCAGCATTCATAAAAGTTGGAAAAGATTTAGCTGTAATCAAATAAAATACACATAGTTATATGAATTTATGGTGCAAAATACTTATCTTTGCACCCTGAATTTAAAACAAATTTACTTGCTGGATGCAAAATATTAGAAATATAGCGATTATCGCTCACGTCGATCACGGTAAAACTACGTTGGTAGACAAAATCTTACACTTCACAAATCTTTTTAGAGATAATGATGGTACAGGTGATTTAATTCTAGATAACAACGATCTAGAGCGTGAACGCGGTATTACAATCGTTGCTAAAAACGTTTCTGTTCAATACAAAGGTGTGAAAATCAACGTTATTGACACTCCTGGTCACGCCGATTTCGGTGGTGAGGTTGAGCGTGTCTTAAAAATGGCTGATGGTGTTGTGTTATTAGTAGATGCTTTTGAAGGTCCTATGCCTCAAACTCGTTTCGTTACACAAAAAGCTTTAGCTTTAGGCTTGAAACCTTTGGTAGTTGTTAATAAAGTAGACAAAGAAAACTGTCGTCCTGAAGAAGTGTATGAAAATGTATTTGATTTATTCTTTAGCTTAGATGCTACTGAAGAGCAATTGGCGTTTCCAGTATTATACGGTTCTTCTAAAAATGGCTGGATGTCAACAGATTGGAAAGAGCCAAAAGAAGATGTATCTGATTTGTTAGATGCAATCATCTCACATTTCCCACCATCTCCTTTTAATGAAGGTACTTTACAAATGCAAATCACATCTTTAGATTACTCTACTTTCGTAGGTCGTATTGCTATTGGTCGTGTTGCACGTGGAACAATCAAAGAAAATCAGCCTATTTCATTGATGAAACGCGATGGTAAAATCGTTAAATCTCGTGTAAAAGAGTTACATACATTTGAAGGATTAGGTCGTCGTCGTGTTTCTGAAGTTGCTTGTGGTGATATCTGTGCTGTCGTTGGTATTGATGGATTTGATATCGGTGATACAATCGCTGATTTCGAAAACCCAGAGCAATTAGAGGTTATTCATATTGATGAGCCTACAATGAACATGTTGTTCACGATTAATAACTCTCCTTTCTTTGGTAAAGAAGGTAAATTAGTTACTTCTCGTCACATCCATGATCGTTTACAAAAAGAATTAGAGAAAAACTTAGCATTACGTGTACTTCCTACAGATTCTCCTGATGCATGGTTAGTATATGGTCGTGGTATTCTCCATTTATCGGTATTGATCGAAACAATGCGTCGCGAAGGTTACGAATTGCAAGTAGGTCAACCTCAAGTTATCTTGAAAGAAATTGACGGTAAGAAATGTGAGCCTATCGAAGTATTGGTAGTAGACGTTCCTGCTGAAGTTTCTGGTAAAGTAATCGAATTGGTAACACAGCGTAAAGGTGAGTTATTGATTATGGAGACAAAAGGTGAAATGCAACACTTAGAGTTCGAAATTCCTTCTCGCGGTATCATCGGTTTACGTAACAACGTATTGACTGCTACTGCAGGTGAAGCTGTTATGGCTCACCGTTTGAAAGGTTACGAGCCTTGGAAAGGTACAATCCCTGGACGTCAACATGGTGTATTGATCTCTTTAGATAAAGGTACTACAACAGCTTATTCTATCGATAAATTACAAGATCGTGGTAAATTCTTCGTTGATCCAGGAGTAGATATCTATGAAGGACAAATTTTAGGAGAGCATATCCGTGATAACGATTTAACAATCAATATCGTTAAAGCGAAACAATTAACGAATATGCGTGCTTCTGGTACTGATGATAATACTCGTATTGCACCAGCGATCAAGTTCTCTTTAGAAGAATCAATGGAGTATATCCAAGGTGACGAATATATTGAGGTTACTCCTCAGTCTATCCGTTTACGTAAGATCTACTTAACAGAAGGTGAACGTAAAGTGAACAAAAAAGTTTAATAATCTCATTAGATTTAAAATAATAGAAAAAGCCTCCGATTTATCGGAGGCTTTTTTTATAATATCCCTTTTTCATACAGTGATTGTAAATTCTCCTTTATCTGTTTTGAAAAAGTCTTTTTGGAATTTTTTTTAGATTTTCCAAATCATTTGGATCGTTAATAATCTGTCTTTTTTGTAATAAAATCAATGCAAAGTCGTGAATGTCAATATAAATTTCGATTTTTAAGTGGCCTTATTAAAATCCTTACATATTATATTTTATGAAAAGAACTTATCTCACGTATATTTTCTCAAAAAGAGTCTTAGGTTATACCTTGTTTTTTAGCTTTTTTACGCTAGATCATGGATTTGCGCAAAATCGATCACAGCAGGGATCGCAGGTATTAGAGCCTATTGTGCAAAAAATTGTAGCAGAAGCCAATCATAACTCTCAGCTGGAATCACTCGCGTTTGAACTGTTAGATGTAGTTGGTCCCCGCTTAGTGGGGACTCCAGGCATGACCCGTGCAAATGAATGGGCAGTTGCTAAATTTGAAAGTTGGGGCATTACAGCTCAAAATCAAAAATTTGGTGAATGGCGAGGATGGGAACGCGGTATTTCACATATCGATATGATTGCACCCCGTGTCAAATCATTGGCCGGAACACAGCTTGCATGGAGTCCGAGTACAAAAGGGAAAAGTATACAAGCAGAAGTTATTAGCCTACCAGATGTAAAGGATTCCTTGTCATTTCATAAATGGCTTCCATCTGTTAAAGGTAAATTTGTGATGATTTCAATGCCACAGCCAACCGGTCGTCCGGATCATAACTGGGAAGAGTATGGGACCAAGGAATCCATTGAACGGATGAAAGTTTCTCGGGACTCTCTTGCAGTTTTATGGAACAACCGTATCAAAGCTTCTGGAGTATCTGCAAATTCTATCCCAGCCATGTTGGAAGATGCAGGTGCCGTAGGGATATTGACCAGCAATTGGTCAAAAGAATTTGGAGCGAATAAAATATTTGGAGCACGGTCATATAAGGCGCCATCGCTCGATATCTCCTTAGAAGATTATGGTATGTTATACCGTTTAACCGAAAAGGGAATCAGTACAAAGATCAGTGTCGAGACTGCTTCAAAGGATCTAGGAAACGTACCTTCCTTTAATACTATTGCTGAAATTAAAGGAAGTCAATTTCCGAACGAATACGTTATTCTTTCAGCTCACCTTGATTCCTGGGAGGGAGGTTCGGGAGCAACAGACAATGGAACCGGAACTATCGCTATGATGGAAGTCGCACGTATTTTGAAAAAGATATTGCCAAATCCTAAGCGAACTATACTAATCGGTTTGTGGGGAAGTGAAGAACAGGGGCTAAACGGCTCGCGTTCGTTTGTCTTGGACAATCCAGAGATAATAGAAAATACACAAGCTGTTTTCAACTTAGATAACGGTACAGGCCGTGTCGAGCGAATTAATGGCTCAGGCTTTGTACATGCTTATGACTTTATATCCCGCTGGATGTCTGCTGTGCCTGCCCATGTTACAAAAGATATCCAAACTGAATTTCCGGGATCACCAGGAGGCGGGGGATCAGACCACTCATCTTTCGTTGCTGCTGGAGTACCTGCTTTTATGTTAAGTTCATTGTCTTGGGGTTACTTTTCAAATACATGGCATACCAATTTGGATACTTATGATAAGTTAGTGTTTGATGATCTCAAGTATAATGTAATTCTTACTGCTGTAATGGCTTATAAAGCCTCTGAGGAAGCTAAGTTGGTTAATCGGGAGCAACGGGTGCTCCCAGCGGGAAGTGACGGTAAACCGGGTATTTGGCCTCCTATTAGACAGCCAAGGAGAACAGGAGTTGGATATTAGGTAACATTTGAAATAGATTCTTTATTAAGAATTTGTAAAATATTGGGCTTTTCTTAGTTCATGTTATTAATAAGGATTTTTAAATCCTTATTTTTGTTTTTATCTGTATGTCAGATTGAAACAAATTAGATTGGAATTTATAAATGGCGAAGACACAGGATAATAGTCCGAAAAATTATATTCAAATAAAAGGGGCAAGAGTCAATAATTTAAAGAATATTGATGTCGATATCCCTAAGAACAAACTGGTTGTTATTACAGGTATGTCAGGCTCGGGCAAATCTTCCTTAGCATTTGACACACTCTATGCCGAGGGGCAACGTCGTTATGTCGAAAGTCTCTCTTCCTATGCCCGTCAGTTTATGGGAAGGATGAATAAACCTGAAGTTGATTATATTAAAGGTATAGCACCGGCGATAGCGATCGAACAACGCGTTATTACGAGCAACCCACGCTCTACTGTCGGTACATCGACTGAGATTTATGATTATCTGAAACTATTATATGCACGTATAGGCAAAACCTATTCTCCCGTATCTGGACAACTTGTTACAAAAGATACGGTCTCCAGTATTGTAGATTTTGCAACGGCTTTAGAGGAGGGAACATCTATTACCATTTATGCTCCACTAATTCCTACGAACGACCGTAAGTTAAAAGAGGAACTTTCACTTTTATTACAGAAAGGTTTTGTCCGTATCAAATATAAAGGTGAGCTACAGAAAATAGAAACTATCATCGATGACAAGAAAGTCGATAATAAAGTAATTAAAGAAGGTGAAATAGAAATCGTAACGGACCGTCTTCGTATCGACTCGGATGACGATACCTTAAATCGTCTTTCGGATTCTATTCAAACAGCTTTATTTGAAGGAAAAGGTAATTGCTCCATAGCCGTAGGAGACGAATTACATCATTTCTCAGATCGTTTTGAGCTTGATGGAATCTTGTTTGAAGAACCAACAGCTAATTTCTTCAGTTTTAATAATCCATATGGAGCATGTCGCCGTTGTGAAGGATATGGGAAAGTGATTGGTATTGATCCAGATCTTGTTATTCCTGATAAAAGCCGATCGGTATATGATGGTGCTATCGCACCTTGGCGAGGTGAGAAAATGGGCGAATGGTTACAGGCACTGATCAAAGTTTCGTTAAAGTTTGACTTTCCTATCCATCGTTCCTATTCTGATCTAACAGCGGCACAAAAGAAATTGCTGTGGACGGGTAATAAGTATTTTTCAGGTTTAAATCAATTTTTTCAAGAGCTTGAAGAACAGACCTACAAAATCCAATATCGGGTCATGTTATCCCGCTATCGTGGTAAGACAGATTGTCCAGAATGTCACGGTTCCCGTCTTCGTCAGGATGCAACCTACGTAAAAGTTGGTGATAGATCCATTACAGATATCGTACTGATGCCTTTGGATAAAGCATTGGAGTTTTTCAAAGGATTAGAACTAAAAGGGAATGATCTTTTAATTGCGAAGCGGTTATTATCTGAAATTGAAAGCCGGTTACAGTTTTTATGTGATGTAGGATTGAGCTATTTAACTTTAAATCGCTTATCCAACTCTCTTTCTGGAGGTGAATCGCAACGTATTAATTTAGCGACTTCATTAGGAAGTTCTTTGGTTGGGTCAATTTATGTCTTGGACGAACCGAGTATTGGTTTACACCCTCGCGATACACAAAGGCTTATAGGTGTTTTAAAATCGCTAAGGGATATTGGTAATACAGTCATTGTGGTCGAGCATGAACAGGAAATGATGGAGGCTGCCGATTATCTGATCGATATAGGTCCGGAAGCAGGAATAAATGGAGGTGAATTGGTATTTGCTGGTCACTACGATGATATCATTAAAGATAAAAAAAGTTTAACAGGTCGTTATTTAAGCGGACAAGATCAGATCGTCATTCCTGCTAAACGTCGTTCATGGAACAATTCCATTACCGTTAAAGGGGCGCATGAAAATAACCTGCAGGGTATTGATGTGACTTTTCCACTCAATAATTTTACTGTTGTAACGGGTGTTTCCGGTTCTGGGAAAACATCACTTGTAAAACGGATTTTATATCCGGCTCTGCAAAAAGCGATCGGGAATTATTCCGGTGAGCAGACAGGAGTTTACGATGGAATTGAAGGAGATATTGATCGCGTTGAACAAATTGAAATGGTTGATCAGAATCCGATCGGTCGTTCTTCACGATCCAATCCGGTTACCTATGTAAAAGCTTGGGATGAAGTTAGAGCTTTATATTCAAATTTACCGGCTGCTAAAGCCGCAGGACTAAAACCCGCCGCCTTTTCATTTAATGTTGAGGGTGGTCGCTGTGACGTATGCCAAGGCGAGGGAGAGGTCAAGATTGAGATGCAATTTATGGCCGATATTGTGCTTCCTTGTGAAGCTTGTGAAGGCAAACGTTTTAAACAGCATGTACTTGATGTCCAGTATAAAAGTAAGTCGGTTTCAGATGTTTTGGAATTGAGTGTTGATGAGGCTATTGTTTTCTTTGCTGATCAACCTAAAATCTTATCTAAACTTCAACCTTTGCAAGATGTTGGACTAGGTTATGTGAAATTGGGACAATCATCAAGTACACTATCTGGTGGAGAAGCACAGCGTATCAAACTGGCTTCATTCTTAATTAAAGGAAATAACAGTAAGAAAACACTTTTTATATTTGATGAACCAACAACAGGTCTCCATTTTCATGATATTAAGAAACTCTTGAAATCGTTTGAGGCACTGATCAATTTAGGGAATAGTATTTTGGTTATCGAACATAATATGGATATGATCAAATCGGCAGATTGGGTGATAGATATCGGTCCTGAAGGGGGAGATAAAGGAGGAAAATTAGTTTTTGCAGGACTTCCTGAAGATTTGGTCAAATGTAAAGATTCTTATACAGGGCAATATTTACAGACTCATTTAACGAATTAATTTTACATTTATAGCCTAAACAAAATAAAAGACATGATTAAAAAAATGTTAATAATGATGTGCGTAGGGTTGAGTAGTTTGACAACCTTTGCACAGTCGCCAGAACGTCCGAAATTAGTCGTGGGTCTTATGGTTGACCAGATGCGCTGGGATTACCTGTACCGATTCGCTGAACGTTATGGCGAAGGTGGTTTCAAAAGATTGTTGAATGAGGGATTTTCATGCGAAAATACGCTGATCAACTACATTCCAACGTATACTGCTATCGGCCATAGCTCTGTTTACACAGGATCAGTACCTGCTATACATGGTATTTCAGGCAATGATTGGATTATGGAGCAAACTGGTAAACCAATGTATTGTACTCAGGATGACAATGTTGTTGGTGTAGGTACAACAGAGGCTGAAGGAAAGCAGTCTCCACGCAATTTACTTGCTTCTACGATTACAGATCAATTGAAATTGGCGACCAATTTTCAATCAAAGGTTATCGGTATTGCAATTAAAGATCGTGGCGGGATTCTACCTGCTGGTCATTTTGCTGATGCAGCCTACTGGTTTGAATCTAAGTCAGGTAATTGGATTACGAGCAATTTCTACATGGATAAATTACCAAACTGGGTAACAGATTTTAATAAGAAAAAACTTGCTGAAAAATATTTAAAACAAGATTGGAAACCATCTTATCCGTTATCGACCTATACTTCAAGTATTGCTGATGATAATATTTATGAAGGAAAATTTGCTGGAGAGGCAAGTCCAACTTTACCAAGAGCAACTTCCAAATTGATGGCTACTGAAGGGTACGAGTTGATCAAGACGACGCCTATGGGAAACACCTTGACATTAGATTTAGCTAAAGCGGCTATAGAAAATGAAAAACTTGGAAATAACCCAACGAAAAGTACCGACTTTCTTTGTGTAAGCTTATCTGCTACTGACTATGTGGGCCATCGTTATTCCCTTTCTTCTGTAGAAATTGAAGATATCTATTTAAAGCTGGATCATGAACTTGCAGATCTCTTCAACTATTTGGATAAATCAGTTGGTAAAGGTAATTACACATTCTTTTTAACAGCAGATCATGCCGCATCTTATAATTCACGTTATTTCATGGACATGAAAGGGAACGGGGGATATTTTCCAGGCAGACAGATCTTAACAGCATTGAATGATAATTTGAAAGCTAAGTTTGGTCAAGAAAAATTGGTTAAGAGTCTAATGAACTATCAAGTACATTTAGACAATGAGAAGATTGAAACTTTAAAACTAGATGAAGAAGCCATCAAAACGGATATCATCAAGTATTTGAAAAAACAGGATGGTGTTGCATTTGTTTTTGATATGTCCAAAGGTGATGTTCTTCAAGCTCCACTAGCGATCCGCGAAAAAGCAATTAACGGATATCATATGAAGCGAAGTGGTGTTATTCAGATTGTTGTTGAACCACAATGGTATGAGGGATCTCCTCGTTCTACAGGTACAACGCACGGTACATGGTCAAGCTTTGATTCACATATACCATTAGTATTTATGGGATGGGGTATCAAACATGGCGTTTCTAATAAAGCTGTAAACGTTACTGATATTGCTCCAACTTTAGCCGCGTTGTTGCATGTTATGGAGCCAAATGGCAGTATCGGTACTCCTATAGTAGAAGTGTTAGGACAGTAATATCGCTTTTAAATGCTATATTACAGGTAAAATTTGTTAGATTTCTGCTATATAAATATACTGATTGAAGAGAAGAGGGTGGTAAAATTGTTTTATAAGCAATGCAATAAGATTGTAAATAAAACAATTTTATCTAAGTTTGTAGATAAAATTGAATAAATAATATGCTTTCTAAAAAGACAAAATATGCCATTAAAGCCTTAATGGTTTTAGGTAGGAACTACGGTAAAGATCCCATGCAGATTGTAAAAATTGCAGAGGAAGAAAACATTCCGAAGAAATTTTTAGAACAGATATTGTTGGAAATGCGTAATGCAGGGATTTTGTATAGCAAGAAAGGTGCAGGAGGGGGTTACAGTCTAAATAAAGCACCAGAAGATGTTTATTTATCTCAGGTGATGCGATTGATCGACGGACCTATTGCCTTATTGCCATGTGTCAGTCTCAATTTCTATCGTTCATGTGATGAATGTACCACAGAGCATGCCTGTGGTATACGCGACACTTTTGTTGAGGTTCGTAATGCAATGTTACAAATACTAAACGATACGAGTGTTGCGAGTCTAATAAACAAGGAAAAACAATTAAACCTAGACACTACAGAAGATAGCTAGATAAATTAAACTTTTTACTGAAAGAGCCGAATTATTTGATTAATTCGGCCTTTTTTATTTTTAACGAAAATTTAACAAAAAGCATACGACTTTATCGTATTAAAACTATATCTTTAGTTTTTAATATCATTATAAACCGAACCTAATGGCCAAATTCTATTGGAGCATATTATTACTATGCTCATTTATGCTGACCAATGCAACACATGCACAAACAAAAGTATCGGGAGAGATTGTAGATTCGAAGGATGGGGGGAAACTTGGTAAAGCGGCTGTTGTATTATTAAATGCGAAAGATTCCGTTCTTGTCAAGTTCGTGAGAACAAATGAAAATGGATCCTTTTCCTTTCCTAAAATTGATACAGGAACTTATCGGTTCATTGTCTCCTTTCCTCAATATGTGGATGTTGTCAAGGATGTCACTGTAGGTCAAGAGCCCATTGCTTTTGGAACTATTAAACTATCAAAAGCTGCATTGCTTTTGGAAGAGGCACAAGTGACAGGTAGAATCCCTGTTGTCATGAAAGGGGATACCATTGAATATGATGCAGGAAGCTTTAAAGTCGAAAAAGATGCTAAAGTGGAAGATCTTTTAAAAGTCTTGCCAGGTATGACCATGGATGCAAACGGAAAGATTACGGCTAATGGAAAAGAAGTGAAGAAAGTATTATTGGACGGAGAGGAGTTCTTTGGTGATGATCCGACGCTCATCACCAAAAATATTCGGTCGGATATGGTCAGTAAGGTACAGGTGTATGAAAAGAAATCAGACCTGGCAGATCGTACAGGTGTTGATGACGGCGAACGCACACAGACTATTGATATCAAGTTAAAGGCCGATAGTAAGAAAGGAATGTTTGGGCAAGCTACCGTTGGTGGAGGTACCGATAACTACTATGGGGGCAAAGTGATGGTCAATAAATTTAAAGGGAGTCAGAAAATAGCTGTTTATGGTATTGCTGCCAATGATGGTATGGTGGGACTTGGATTTGAAGATGGACAGAAGTATGGTGTAGGGAGTAGTAATGTGGAAGTGATGGACGGCGGCGGTATTATGATTTCTGGTGGAGATGGTTCAGAGGGAGGATTTGATGGTACATATTATGGTGGTGGGGTACCCAAAGCACTTAATTTTGGGGCAAGTTACTCGGATAAAACGGCAAATGATAAACATAAGATTAATGTTAGTTACAAACGTAATCAGTTAAATGTAAATAATACAAATACTAATTCTGCTCAGAATAACCTTCCTGGACAAGCTCGTATTGACAATTCTGTAACGGAGTCGGATAAAGAAACTAAGACAAATGCAGCAAACCTAAGGTATGATTATAAGTTAGATTCATTAACAGACCTGACTGTGAAGATGGGGTTTAATAAATCGCAACAGGATAATTTTTCAGAGACATTTGCAGATCAAAAGACTTTAGACGGATTAGGGATCACAGAAACATATTCTAAAAATAATTCAAGGACTGATCAAGATAAATTTAATATGAATCTTTTGCTAACCCGCCGGTTTAAGAAGGAGAGGAGATCATTGACGCTAGGAGTTAATACAAGTACCGATCAAAATGATGGAAAGACAAATTATTTTTCAAGAGCATATCTATTTAAAGATGAAGGTATAGATACGATCACAGTAGATCAATTTAAAAAAGACAAAAATAAAAATACCAACTTGGGAGCTTCGCTTACTTTTACAGAACCTTTATCTAAAAAATTGACAGGATCTATTGGATATTCTTTTTTAAATAATCAATCGGAGACTCTAAATCAATCTTTTGATAAAGATCCTGTTACTGGTGAATATACCGTATTGGATCAAGAAGTTTTGAATGATTTTGATTTTATCAGCCTAAAAAATGGTATTAATACTTCCCTCAATTATAAGGACAATAAGTTGACCGTTAACTTGAGCAATCAACTGGATTTTGAGGATGTAAAGCGTGAGTACAATAATTTAGAAACCATGCTTCAGCGCGATCAAACTTCTATACGCCCAAGTTTATCAGCTAATTATAAGATTACGAAAAGTAAAAGCGTTAATTTATATTATTCAGGCAGAACGTTACAGCCTTCTTTGACTCAAATCGAGCCATTAAAACAAAACTGGCAACAATTAGTAACTTACCTTGATAATTTTGATTTAAAATCAGGTTTTACGAATAATTATAGCTTGAATTTTAATTCTTATAAACAGTTGAAAGATCAAAGCGTTTATGCCTATATAAGTGCAACACAAGGAAATAATACGATTTCGAGTAGAGTGAGGTATTATGATAACGGTACACAAGATGTCCAATATGTCAATATCGATAAGACAAATTGGCGGATATATGGTCGTTCAGGATATCGATTTGTTGTTCAAAAAAAATGGGGACTGAATTTGAATTTGGGAATGAATGCAGAATATAATAGTCAATACAGTTATCTATCTTTAGAGCGCGAGGAACCGCGTTTAAATCAAAATGAAACTTGGAGTTTAGCCCCTAGTATCGGATTAAGTCGTTATAAGGCCAATAAGTTAGATTTCTACTTAAATATTAATCCTGGTGTTGAAAAACTAAATTCCTCCTTACAGCCCCAATTGAGTAGAACAACTTTTACAATGAATTCTTATGGCAATGTAACTTATTACTTCCCGAAAGATTTTAAAGTAGGGCTTAACGTTAATCAAAGCTATCAGAGCTCGACTCAAACCTTGCAGTCTATTAATATCGTTAATATGAATGGTTATATTTCAAAGAAATTCTTTAAAGATAAATCACTAGAGGCACAGATCTATGTTAACGATATCTTGAATAAGAACAGTGGTATTAACCGGTATCAGAATGGATCCTCTTTTATTCAGTCCAGTAATGAAGTGTTGCACCGTTATGGCATGTTGAAAGTGATTTATAATTTTACAACTATGAAAGGAGGAAAATAAGATGAAAAAATATATTGTAGTACTGTTTTTATTTGTGGGCTTTATGATGCATGCGTCTGCCCAGTACGCTTTTTTTCCGAGCAGTGGAACCGTTACGTTTGAACGGAAATTTCATTTACACAATTATTTGAAACGCAATTTTTTGAATAAACCAGATCTGGATGGTTGGGACAAGATTAGTGTGGAGCAGGCCATGAAATCTGGTCCTGCAGAGATGATTACGCATCATAGTTTAAAATTCTTTGATGATGAGACGGTTTTTGAGACCGTACAGGAGGATTATCCGCCGAATTACCGTAATTACTCTTGGTACAGCCCCTTTATTACTGATTCCAAAACCTATATCAATGTTAAAGATAATAGTTTCTTAAAACTGCTTCCTTTCGGAGATGAAGAATTATTAATGAAAGATTCATTGCCCAATGTGAAGTGGAAGTATACGGATGAGTATCGAAACATTGCGGGATACGATTGTCGCCGGGCAAACGGGATTATTCAAGATTCTATTTATGTGGTGGCATTTTTTGCAGGGCAGATTCCCATTCCAACAGGTCCAGAACTTATTCATGGTTTACCTGGGATGATTTTGGGTGTATCCATACCGAGCATGAACATTAATATTTTTGCAACAAAGGTGGAATTAACCAATACGCCAGTTTCCAATGTGCTGACAAAGAAAAAGAAAGTGGTAGCAGAGCCCAAGACTGCGATTGTCGCAAAATTAAAAACTTCTGTCTACGATTGGATGGACGAAAAGGAATTCAATAAAAAGCTGAAAGCGATATTATTTTAAACAAGAAAGGGAACTCATCGTTCCCTTTCTTGTTTAAATATAGTTCTTTATCTAATGGTACTACCCGGTTTGATTGCCGAGGTTGGATTTACAAAATCCAAGCGGCCATCAGCATCCTCAGCCATTAAGATCATCCCTTGAGAGGTGATTCCTTTGATATCGCGAGGTTCCAGATTCACTAAAATAGATACCTGCTTACCGATGATTTCTTCAGGAGTGAAGAATTCTGCAATTCCAGATACAACCGTACGTTGGTCAATACCAGTATCAATTTTGATTTTTAATAATTTCTTTGTTTTAGCAACTTTCTCTGCTTCTAAGATCGTACCCACACGAATATCAAGTTTTGTAAAATCTTCGAAAGCAATATTTGCTTTAGCCGGTTCAGTTTTTACATTTGCCGCTGCATTTGCAATTTTTGCCTGAGCCAATTTGTTCAATTGAAATTCAACCTGCTCATCCGTGATTTTTTCGAATAATAGTTGTACTTCACTCAATTGATGACCATCAGCGATTAAATCCGCTTTACCTGCATTTGTCCAATTTGTACTTGGGAAATCAAGCATTTCGAAAAGTTTTGTAGCAGTTTTCGGAAGGAAAGGCTGTGCTAATACCGCTAAGTTTGCGACTATTTGTGTGGCCACATTCAGAACCGTTTTTACACGTTCCTCATCCGTTTTGATCACTTTCCAAGGCTCTTCATCTGCTAAATACTTATTTCCTAAACGAGCAACATTCATAAACTGTGCTAATGCCTCGCGGAAACGATATTGCTGTATAGATCCGGTGATCGCATCAGGGAATTTTGCTAATTCAGCAAAAACATTTTGATCAACTTCATTTAACGGAGAACCGCTAACTACTTTGCCATCAAAATATTTGTGAGAAAGTACCATGACACGGTTGACAAAGTTACCAAAGATGGCAACCAGTTCATTGTTAACTCTAGCTTGGAAATCCTTCCATGTAAATTCACTATCAGATGTTTCAGGAAGAATAGAAGTCAATACATAACGTAATTCATCTTGTCTACCCGGAAACTCTTCTAAATATTCATGTAACCAAACAGCATGATTACGAGAGGTCGATAATTTGTCGCCTTCAAGATTTAAGAATTCATTTGCTGGTACGTTATCCGGTAAAATATATTCACCATGTGCATGTAAAATTGCGGGGAAGATGATACAGTGGAATACGATATTATCTTTTCCGATGAAATGGATTAAGCACGAGTCATCTTCAGGATTTTCTTGTTTTTTCCAATAATCTTCCCAGTTTTTACCATGATCAATAGCCCATTGCTTGGTAGCAGAAATGTAGCCTATCGGAGCATCTAACCAAACATAAAGTTTTTTACCAGCAGCCTCTTGAAGTGGAACATCTACTCCCCAGTCCAAATCGCGGGTCATAGAACGAGGTTGTAAACCTGATTTTAACCAAGATTGGCATTGACCAAAAACATTTGATTTCAAAACGTCTTTTTTACCTTCGATCAACCATTTTTCTAACCAAGGTTGGTATTTATCTAGGGGTAAGTACCAGTGTTTTGTTTTTCTTAATACCGGTGTTTTTCCGCTCAATGTCGAGATTGGATTGATTAAGTCTGTTGGACTTAACGAAGTACCACATTTCTCACACTGATCACCATACGCACCTTCCGACTTACAGTTTGGGCAGGTACCAACAATATAACGATCAGCTAAGAATTGATGAAAATCTTCATCATAGTATTGTTCCGAGAATTTCTCAACGAATTCACCTTTATCGTACAAATTCGTAAAGAATTCTTGAGACAACGCATGGTGGATAGGTTCGGAAGTGCGGTGATAGATGTCAAATGCAATACCGAACTCTTCAAAGCTCTCTTTAATTTGTGAATTGTACTTATCAATAATTTGCTGCGGTGTGATACCTTCTTTTTTTGCACGGATGGTAATCGCCGCTCCATGTTCATCAGAACCACAGACATAGACAACGTCTTTATCGTTAAGACGTAAATAGCGAACGAAAATGTCGCCAGGAATATATGCGCCGGCCAAGTGACCAATATGCAAAGGACCATTAGCATAAGGCAATGCAGATGTAATGGTGTAACGTTTTTTGGATAAATTACTCAATGCTATACAGTAAATTAGTAGTTAGCGAAATAAAAAAACACTATAAATGTTTGTTTCTTTGACAAAGATAATTCAATTTGCGGTATTAAAATAAAGATTATGACGAAAATACCTGAATTTCTTAAAGCAGGCGATAAAGTCGCAATTGTCTGTCCTGCAAGTTTTATTCGTGGAAATATAGATGCCGCCGTTAAAATTTTGGAATCATGGGGCCTGGAGGTCCTTTTGGGAAAGACTGTCACAGCCGCTTACCATCAATTTGCGGGCGATGATCATGAAAGAGCTGCCGATTTGCAATGGGCTTTGGACGATGAGTCTATCAAAGCTGTTTTTGCGGCAAGAGGTGGATACGGCTGCGTGAGGATTATTGATCAACTTGATTTTTCGCTTTTTCAAAAACAGCCTAAATGGCTTGTTGGGTTTAGTGATATTACTGTTTTACATAGTCATATTCAACAGCAATTTGCCATTCCTACCATACATGGGCAAATGCCAAAATCTTTTGAAGCAGGTACCAAAGCATCTTTAGATACATTGAAGGCCGCTCTCTTCGGGCAGTCAGTAGATTACAGCTATGAGCAGAAAGAATTTCCAAATAGAGTAGGAGAAGCAACAGGAATACTTGTTGGAGGAAATTTAGCTATTCTACTATCCGTACTGGCATCGGAGTCAGATGTCAATTACGATGGTAAAATTTTGTTTATCGAAGATGTTGGAGAGACTTTCTACAGTGTCGACCGTATGTTATGGGCATTGAAGCGGGCCGGGAAATTTAAAAAATTGAAAGGCCTGATTGTCGGCGGTTTTTCCGGAATGAAAGATGCTGATCCTTCATTTGGACAGTCTGTCTCTGAAATTGTGATGGACAAAGTAAGGGATGCAGATTTTCCAGTAGCATTCGCTTATCCTGCCGGCCATATTGATGATAATCATGCATTAATTTTTGGGAAGAAGGTGAAATTAAAGACCACAAAAAATAAGGTTTCATTAACATATATCGATTAAATATTATGGCACTATTTCAAAATTTAGGAAAATATAAAGATTTCGGTTTATTGATCATGCGTGTTGGTTTAGGCGTGATGATGATCGTGCATGGTTTCCCAAAAATGATGGGCGGAGTAGAGACATGGGCTAAGCTTGGGGGGTCTATGGGAGTATTAGGCATTCATTTCTTACCCATTTTTTGGGGATTTATGGCAGCCGTTACCGAAGGAGTAGGAGGTTTGTTTTTATTGATCGGCCTTTGGACTAGACCTACTTTACTTTTTTTAGCGTTCACGATGATTGTTGCGGCTCTTGTTCATTTCGGAAAAGGAGATGGCATTAAAGGAGCCTCTCATGCCATTGAATTATGCTGTGTTTTTATTGGTCTATTATTTATCGGTCCGGGAAAGTATTCTGTTGATAAGAAATAAGACAGTTGAACTTATTGTAACAAGAGAAGAGGCTTAACACATCATGCGTTAAGCCTCTTCTTTTGTTCTGTGAACGTTCTATTTTAGTATGTCGAAACAATCCCCAAGTCTCCGATCGGAGTGATTACTCTAAACTTGTAGGTCGACTTGCTATTAAACGGAATGGCTCCTTTATATTCTTTTGATTTTAAAGTAGGTTCCGTGTTATCTTCACTGTAGTAAATTTTAAAACCAGGGTAGTCGGTGTTGGCTGTTAACTTTCCATCGATCAATTTTACTCCGACAGCAGGTACACGATAATGATACCCTTTATTTAATTTATCTAATTTCTTCAATTCATCATTACCTAATTTCTGCATAAATCCTGCATAGCTTTTTTGGTAAGTCTGATGATCAAAATTTTCGCCATTCTCCCAGCTTTGTTCCGGAGCCCATCCACGATCGGCAACCGCCAATAAGCGTGGAAAAATCATTTCTTCAAGGCGTGTATCGTTATTTATTTTTTCAGACCAAAGTCCAGCTTTAACACCCAAGAAGTTTGCTTTGCCTTTTTCCGTTAAATGCACCTTATTTTTTGCGAAATCTTTCGGTAACTCGTTTCCTGAATTGTCTTTGAACAGGTTAATAAAATAGTTTTCCGGAGCAAACGAGTATGTTTTGTTAATATCAACCAATCCTACCCAGCTATGTCCCGGCTCAGCAAAGTTATGGTCCCAGGTCATGTCCAGATAGTTGTTATAGGCAGAAGTAAAGACAACTTTGTAACCTGCATTCGCTAGGCGGTACGCTAAATCTTCCTGTCCACCACCGATCAGATTATTCCAGACGTTTAAGTTGATGTTATGATCGGCCAGTGCTGGATTTACATCCATTCCCTTTCCGAAATTTTTCATCCCCATTTCTTCCCAACCTGACATGATCAATCCTTTAGAGTGGCATAATTCATTAATACGGTTAATGTAATATGGCCACACATCATGCACGGATGTGATGTTATTTTCTTTCATGAAAGCTTCGATCTTTGGAGATTTTTCCCAGACGCCAGCAGGGGTTTCATCACCACCTAGATCGATGATCTTTAAAGGTACGCCGGCTTGTTCATGCATTTTTTTCACTTCATCGATTACCTTACTTAAGAAATGGTACGAAGAAGGTAAGGCAGGATTTAAAACGTTGTCGTTCCAGTTCTGTGCAGAGTTGTATACCGATAGGTCTTCCGGATCATGTAATAAATATTCTTCCGCACCTTTAAGGTCTCCTGCTTTTTTAAGTTTATTGTAACGCGCTTCCATTGATTTTATCGCAGCACGTGCATGTCCCGGAGTTTCAATTTCTGGAATGACATCAATATGTCTTGCCGCGGCATAACGTAAAATCTCGATATAGTCCTGCGTGCTTAGATATTGTTTTTCTTTTGCTACCGCTCCAGATCCATAGGCCGGTTGTATGGCTTTTCCATCTTTAAAATTGGCAGAACGTACACTACCGACCTCAGTCAATTCAGGTAGTCCTGGAATTTCTAAACGCCAGCCCTCATCATCGATGAAGTGGAAGTGAAATTTATTCAGTTTGTACTGCGCCATTGCATCCAAAATACGAAGTACCTCAGCTTTGCTATGGAAATTACGTGCCACATCCAGCATGAGACCACGATACGGGAAACGGGGCTGATCTTTTACCTGAGCATATGGGAAATTCAATGATTTATTCGTCGTGCTCCATCCTGCGGCAGGAATTAAAGATTTTAATGACTGTAAGCCGTAGAATGCACCCGTTGCGGTACTTGCTTTAATTTCGATTCCTTTGCTATCAATATTCAATGTATAAGCCTCGTCTTCAAAGCCTGCAGTTTTAACGATCTTGATTTGAGCGTCTTTACTCGTGCTTTTCTGTGCCTGTATTCCTGTTTGTTCTTTTAAGAACTGTATGAATAAACCCGCTTCATTATTAAAATCATTATCGCTATTGACTGAAACGGTATTTGTCAATTTAAATGACTTTGTTTTATCAAAGCTTGCTTGCGCCGGTAGCGGTAGAATATCCTGCTGTGAACCTTTAGAAAGAAGCTCATTGCTCGCAAACTTCTGCTCTAAATAGGCCTTACGCTGTTCTGCCGTAAAGGTATTGCGTTGCGCTTCATAGTTTTTGATGTCCGCATAAGTATCTTTACCATCATAGCTTACGTAAAGCCCGATTGGTCCATCTGTATAATTTATCAGGCCACCGAGTGTTGTAAAATTGATTTCAATGGTATCTTTGGGCTGTAACGTTAGATTGTTTTTTGCAAATTCAATCTGGAATAAATCTCCATTACGATGTGACAACTTAAAACGGGAATCAACGGATTTTGCATCTATTCCACGGATGAAATTAAACCATAGTGACCAATCTTTAAGTGCAATTTGCTGACTGTCTGTATTTTTAATGATTAATTTAGACGTCGGGTTTTTCTTTAAACTTATTCCTGTTGGAACTTCCCAGCGTACTGAAATCTTATTTTCAATGTTTGCAGGAGACTGGGCAAAGAGATTTGCTGTCAACAATGCCATTGTAGTAGACAGCCAAATGGACTTTTTATACGGTTGATAACTCATGAATCTATAAGTTGTTTAGTTTGTTGTGTGATCTAAAGATACAATTTTTAGAGAAATAAATAATTTTTCATTTTTATTTTGAAATATTCAATAACCTTTCTATATTTGCACACCGAAACACAAAAAGGCCCGTTCGTCTAGGGGTTAGGACGTTAGATTTTCATTCTAGAAACAGGGGTTCGATTCCCCTACGGGCTACAAAAAAGCGACTTCAAAAGAGTCGCTTTTTTTATGC
>Ga0160467_100611_pt1 | contig 29787 bp, 24 predicted proteins | sample HID1972I_E11MG_FD_108221 | JGI IMG/M metagenome (GOLD analysis project Ga0160467, IMG submission 108221) | Enriched pill bug-associated microbial communities from UW Madison campus, WI, USA - HID1972I_E11 MG | ecosystem: Host-associated > Arthropoda: Insects > Digestive system > Unclassified ... | reverse complement strand
GGAAGCAGAAGTCAAAGATACGAAGCCTTCTATAGGTGGGTTAGATAGATCCAAAGTTGATCCGATACCAGAGACTAAGGGGATGCCAAAAGCTACGAATAAACTGGGGACAGGCAAGGTTGGAGACTTTAGTGACATAGAAGGAGCTTCAATAGATGATATTTTATCTCGAATCCCTGAAAATGCAACAAGAAGGGAACTGACTCCGATAGAGGGGAAGGTAACGGAAGGGTTTGAGTATAAGTGGGTACAAGATGGGAAAACAATGAGAGTTCGTGTTCATGGTCCGGATGCTTCTGCCCCAGCGGGAAGTAACGCTGCGAATGGTTGGATTATTCGAGTCCAGGAAGGGAAAAAGTATTATGATCCTGTTACGGGAGAGTTCCAGCCACCAGGAATATCTAACATTGATAGCCCGTATTATAATGAGGACATTGCTAACCGGACTCATATTCCCATTAAAACTCCAGAATAGAATAGTAGGAGGATATCGATGAATCTAGTTGAAAAAACAAATAAAATTTTTACTTTAGAAACTGAATTAGAGCAAGAAAATGAAATTAGTGAGATTGGAGACATTTTTGAATACAGTAGCGTTGAGAAGGATGAAGTAATCGAGGTAGTAAATTCAATGTTATCATTTGTAGTTCAGGATATAGGTAGCTCAGTAAGAGAGAATCTCTTAAATACTGTGAATAACGCTTTGGTTTATCAAAATGTAGGTACAGAGGTTTCATTTGATATATTGTTACCTTATTTTTCAGACTTTAGCGAAGCGCATTTATCGTATGTGTTATCGTTTCTCGGGTTTTCAGGTAAACAAGAGTACAAACCTCTATTAGAGAAATACTTAATTTACGATGACGAGGAGATAAAGGAAGCTGCGCAAGAGGCACTTTGTGAAATTGACTTTAGGATTAAAAAAAAGGAATTGTAATTAGTGTTTACAGACCCCAGAACAAGATCGTACAATACAACCAACAAACCAAACACTAATTGATTCAAACACTTGATAAACTTTCAAAAGCTCTTTCCCACTTGAACCATGAGTAGGAATGAGCTTTTTTGTATGCCTAAAATCAAAGGAGAAAAAGGAAAATGGAAAAAAATGAACAGATGGTGGCAGAAGAACTGAAGAATCACCAACTAGCACAGGATGCGAAAAAAGAATTGAGGTCAATTGCACGAGCTCGCTAGCATACGAACTGCTTATGGATGAAATTCGTGGTAACTGTCAGCAAGCAAGGGAATTACGTGAACAGGCGGCAGGGTTGCAGCGATCAGGACTTACAAATTTTCAGGTTAGAGAAGAGATTCAGCAGTTGTTGAAAAGATCGGAGCATTTGGATGAGGTAGCAGATCAGAAGGATGGACTGCCAAGCCAGTAAGTATTAAAACTCATAGACAGACTAGAGCAAGAAGCATCAGATTGCAAGCAGCTTATACGGGTATAACGAGGCAGTTCAAGCAGGGCAGGAGCAAGAGATTGAAGATGCAAAGGCAGCAGCAGCGAAAATGATTCTGGATGCAGGAGCGACTAGAGCAAACAAGACAGATACTGGCTGAAGTGGACTGGTATCGAACAAAGGGGGGAAAACGATACTCGATTCGGTGAAACCAGACCTGACGCCGTTTAACGTACCGAAAGTAGAGCCCTTTAAACAAGATTCTATCCCCAATATACGTGCTAGGGATGAAGCCAATATTGAGGGAAGCGCTGCCATAAGAGAAGCGTCTAAGATAGTGAGTATCTAAAGAAAGAAAAGGAACTACTAGAATCTATTAAGAATAAAGAAATAAACATTAAAGAGATCGATGGGATCGCCAATTCGATAGCGTATATGATTTTGCAAATTATTGAATCACCGGAGCCTTATGGGAAGGTGCACAGGATCGGGCAAATAAATGGGATGATTCCGTCTATGACTTTTCGAACTGGCTGTTAATAGGAATACCAGAGATGTTCAAGGGAATGGGAGAAAGTATAAACGGAACGATCCTCCCGGAAGATGCCTGGTCAAAAGAGCATGTGAGTGATATGCTAGGCGTGGCTTCGATGGGATTAGGCGGCGGACTGGTATCGAATATAGGGAAAAAAACGATACTCCATTCGGTAAAACCCGACATTGATCCACCTAACGTACCGAAAGTAGATCCGAAAGCCGAGACTAAGCTAGATCCGATACCAGAGACTAAGGGGACAGGTGAAATTCCTAAGATTAAAAGTGCTAAAGAGGTTGAAATAGTAAACCACAGAGGAGAATCTTTAGGAGAGTTAGATGAGATTGATTTGGTGAAAAAGATTTTTTATGAGGATAAATCCGCCCAAGGTCTCAATAAGGTTAATCCCAAAACAGGTTTACCTGCACAAACTCCACAACAATTTGCAGATAAACAGATATTGACCAAAACGAGAAATCGGATTAATGCTCTAGAAAATGCAACTTCTACACGGGCAACAAAGAATGGCTCATCAGAAATACCGAACCTTGAAGACATTAAGGGTATCCGAGAATTTGTTTTTAGATTAGATGGAGACACACCCGAACTAAGACAGGCAGTTGAAAAAAGTTTGAACCAACTAAGACAAGAATTTCCTGATTACAAGTTCAGTGCAATCTTTGGAGGTAATTAGATTATGGCTATCAGTGCATTAATTCTTGGCCCACAAAATGATTACGAAAAGAATTTTTTCATTCCAGTTGCTACGGAGTCGTTTTTTAAGGAGTGTTGGCTACCTGCGATTGAATCATTAGGGTTACAATGGACAGACCTCTTCCGAACAGGTGTTGATGTAGAGGAGGAAGATGTACCGCAAATTATTGCGGAACTAATTCGTATAAAAGAATGGGCGGCAAAAAATTTAAATGAGGAACAAAAAGTTAAGATATTTGAAAGAATAGCAGGACTCCAAGATAAATTACCACTCGCATTTCAGCGTAAGGATGCAGTTGTTTTTATAGGGTAGACTGGTAGTTTGGAGGGACCACCCAGTGTTGAATGAATTCATCATTCAACCAATAACACATATAACCTATGTAATACCCGTAAAAGGATTTCTTCATTTCGGTTGTACACACATCAAATGCTTTAGTTTTATAACCTAAATAACGCTATTTCGTTACATTGAACAGGTCGATTATGGTCAGATACCACCATAATTGATCTGTTTTTTGTTATCTTCGTTTTCTTGCGTTTTTTCAATTTTACTCGCAACTGTAGAATACACGCCACGATAGAGAGGATGAAATAACAGTAAATCGCATTTTTTAGGGTAGATACCGTCACTATTAAGAGTAGGGCGGCTAAAACCAAGGTTTTTTTCATAACGTCCGCAACTTAATTAAACCATTCAACGATTGTTACAGCGCAAGGAAGAAATCTGCTGGCGAGCAGTTGACATAGAACAGGCAGGGAACGTATAAGGCTAGCCACCTGTCCTCTAATAAAGCCCGAAATTCATGAAAAAATTTGGGGAGGGGGCGGCACATGAAAAGGGTAACGGTATCCATAGATCGTATTGTCATTGACTTTACAGACGTGTACTGGGACTTCTTCAATGAGTTTCATAAACGAATCTGTCACTATTACGGGGTCAGAATGACGGTGGGGGAAAGAGGCTTTCAATACCGTATCAGAATCAACACAGGAGAACACTTTCTACATATCTCCTATAAGTTGGTATTTGCTCCGAAAACTCGTGAGAACACGCTCAGGATAGAAGTCTATCCGAAGTCGCTTTTTTACTTCCGTCATTGGCTCGAACAAATCCGAGAATACGCCGATCAAGTCTTGTTTGTACGTTGTGATGTAGCTTTTGACATTCCTGTTCACATAAGTGATCTGTTCACGATGTCTACGAAGGGTCGTAAGCTACGCCTGTTCAAAAGCACTCGCTATTTACAACGGCAAGCATCAGCGTCAGGAGGATGGTTATTGTCGGGTGTATGACAAGAAACGTCAGTTGTTGGAGACAGGGCGACAGAAAATCTGAAGGGGCTACCCAGAGTTATAGCTGAATTCACTTCTAAATACAAAAATATAACAGTAGAGGTTATTCATAACAATGGAAATAGAATTAAATAAAAGTCTCTTGAAAGGAGTAATATTTTATGGATGATTGGGGATATGAAGAGCTATTTGAAGCTGTGAATAGAAACTATAACAATTATCTTGAAAAAAAATTGAGTAACCAACATGCACTTGCAAGAACGTCATATGATTTTGAGACGGTGCGGAATGAAGGGATAATCGAGAATATTATAGTTTCTACAGCTATGGGAGAAATAATATTGTCGCATCAAAAGGTTTTAATCGGTAATCTGAAATCTATTGAGGAATTGTTAATTAAATTTAACCCTGAAGAGTTACTCGGACAGATATCAGACGAAGACCTTGCGGACTTGACTACTAGAATAAATAATGTCTTAGTTTCACTTAATGAAATGCCCATAGATTATAATTCTAGGATTGAAAAATAATAAGATTCTTACTAATGGTGGGCTACTCAGTGCCGAATGAATTCTTTATTCAACCAGTAACACACTTAACCTATGTAATACCCGTATAGAGATTTTGTCATTTCGTTTGTACGTACAATAATGCTTGACAATTATAACCTAATTAATGCTAAAGCGTTACATAGAACAGGTCGATTATGGTCAGATACCACCATGATCTTTGGTATATGAGGAATAATGAGATGCGAGGTTATCCGTTTATTTCGATTCTATTGCTGCTATCAATCATTGTAACATCGTGGTCTGAGCTATGGTTGACCTCGGTTCACGCTGCACCTGCAGGTACGTTAATTGAATATGAATTTGCTAGCGACATAGAATCGAACTGCGATTTTTGAAAATGAGCAGGTTAGACGATTATGATGTAATGTTTCTAATAATATAAGGCATTCGCAATAGCGCAGCTGCGTGAAGCAAACAGTGAAAAAGGGGGCAAGATGCCCCCTTTGGTATGTCTTTATAAGACTATGCAACTATTGTCCAGCTTCATCATTTAATTCTTCTTTAAATCCTTCAATGCTATGTTTTCTGCGTTCATTTTTTTCTTCGATCTCATGCTTTTCGGAAGCTGATATTTCATTAGAGAACTCATTTAAATACTGTTCAGCCTCTTGCATGTTGGCTTTTGTGTTTTCAATATGCTGCTGTAGATGAGCTTCATTATCTGCGCGATTATCCGGCTTTGCCACAGTTACCCCTCCTTCCATGCAATAGTCCTTTGTTAAAATAACCAATCTTAACATATGTTATTCTTCAAGGAGGAAGATGGAAATCAAGCTCGAATATTGACATATGAATTAACTTACTTCGTAGCAGAAGAATATCTCCGAAATGAAAAGGGTGAGGCATAGTGACTCAGGAAGAAGTGTTAAAGGGTGGAAATGTTAATCACATTGTCCGTAAGGAAGATACTGTTCTTCGCACTACTGGTTATTGGAGCCCGTCTGTTCATGAGCTACTTAAACATCTAGAGAAACAAGGCTTCGAGGGAGCACCAAGATTTCTCGGAATCGACGACTCTGATCGAGAAACATTAACATTCATTTCTGGGGAAGTCCCGGGAAACGATTACCCCGAACTTATTTTTTGAATCGTATGGAACTCCCGTCCCTAATGAATTGAGTCGGTGGATTATTCAGCGACTGACTACAATATGTGATACGTTGAGAACTGGTGCTGCCGAAGGAAATCTTGCTTTTCAAAAAATGATTGATGAGGGACATCTGGCTCATTATGAGAGCGAGATTCAATTTGTAACTGATCATTTCAATGATTGGGTATAGAACCATATAACAACAATTAGCGAGATCCGCCAATAAGCAAGCGGTCAGAGTTCTATTAAAACGAAGAGCCTGTTCTGGCACGACAATTGAGGGGATGAAAGAAACGATGGAAGAGTCAGTAATTATACAAGCCGAACGAATAGCAGGCGATTTTCTTCTGGAACAAGTAAAAACTTCATATCAGATCATAGATAAAGGAATCACAAATCGGATTGTCGTAGTCGAAACGGAGAGTCATAAAGTCGTTGTCAGGATGAACGATAAAGATACATTTCCGGAATTTATCAAAGAAAAATGGTGCATCGAGCAAGCGGTCGCAGCTGGCGTTCCAGGACCTGAAGTATTGTCCGTTGGTATGGTTGATGAAACCGCATATATGATTCAAGCCTTTATTGAGGGAGACAACGGGGTGGACAGTACTGTCCCTAAAACTGAAATTTGGAATAAACTGGGTGAATATGCTAAACGTATTCATTCTATTCAAGTGAAAGGATATGGAGGGAATCTGATTGATCAAGTCCATGGTGAGTTTCAGTCACCTTCTCATCCCGGATCAGACGGCAGTTGGCAAGGATATGTGCAGTATAATATCAATGGTTTGACAGAGCATGATCGCTTGATTGAGCTTGGAGTAATCACTCAGATGGAGTCACAGAAAATAAGAAAACTGTTTGAACATTTGAAGAGTGAACCGTTCCGCTTTGGTTTAAACCATGGAGATATCTCTTTAAAGAATACAATTGTCAATCCGGCGAACCAAGTTATATTGCTGGATTGGAATGCAGAAGTAAGCGTGGTACCACGTGCAACTGTTGCTCAATTGATGCATTATCAAATCCTAGGACTAGAAGAAAGCGCAAGTGTGGAGGAATTCAACGCGTTTATAGACGGATACGGAATAAGTGAAAAAGACCTTTCTGAAACAAGACATTTTCTGCTATTAAGGGCTTTCGATAACCTCAGGTGGGCTATTGATCAAAGCCCGGACCTGATCGAATCCTATGCTGCGTTCGCGAAACAAGTTGTTGACATGATTATGGATTAGCAGAAATTAGCAATGATACTGTATCTCAATCTAATAATTGGACTAACGAACAGATTCAAAATCCGTATGAAGGAGGTCTTTAGTGGATAACCGATATGACAAGCTCTATAAAAATGCGCAGGCCTATGGCCAAGAGCATCTACTCAAGTTTTATCCGTCACTAACCGAAGCTTCGAAAAGAAAGCTGCTGGATCAGATCGAAGAGCTGAATTACGACGCTCTCCGTGAGCTTTTCCATCATACGAAGCAGCCATCGGTAAGCATCGACGGTATTTCACCTATTGAAGCTTACGATTCGGAGGATTACAGCGAGGAGGAGCGGAAACAATTAACCGAGATTGGCTGGGACCGGCTTCGTCAAGGAAAGGTTGCGGCTCTTGTGGTCGCAGGAGGGCAGGGCAGCCGCTTGGGACATGAGGGACCGAAGGGAACCTATAACATCGGGCTGCCGTCAGGAAAATCACTGTTCCAGCTGCAGGCTGAGCGCTTGCTCAACTTATCTCGGAGAGCCGGCCGGTCCATCCCTTGGTACGTTATGACCAGCCCTGAGAATCATCAGGATACGATGCAATATTTCCAGGTATCTGAGTATTTCGGCTATATTCCAGAAGACATTGTTTTCTTTTGTCAAAATGTCCTGCCTGCACTGGATTCTGAAGGACGCGTCCTGCTCTCCAACAAGGATGAAATTGGCGTTACCCCCAGCGGGAATGGTGATGTCTTTGCTTCCATGAAGCGGGCTGGTATATTAGAGGACTTCAAGCGTCGGGGAGTTGAGTGGCTATTCTATTACAATGTCGATAATGCCTTAATACGAGTTGCTGATCCGATATGTGTAGGGGCAGCTGTTTATCATAACCATCCGATTGCCACCAAAGTCGCTGAAAAAGCCTACCCTGAGGAAAAGGTCGGTTGTCTTTGTCTGAAGGACGGCAGACCCACCGTTCTAGAATACACGGACATTCCTAAGGAGATAATGTTTGCTAACGACAGCTCAGGACACTTGACCTACGGGCTGGCCAACCTTTCGATCCATCTGTTTCGTACCGATTTCATCGAACAATATGCGAATACGAATATTCCTTATCACGCCGCCCATAAAGCCGTTAATTACATAGATGATCAGGGCCATCTGGTCCAGCCAGCATCGGCTAACGCTTATAAATTTGAAAAATTCATCTTTGATTTTTTTCCGCTTGCTGAACGAATGACGGTATTGAAAATACGGAGAGAGGAAGAGTTCGCACCTGTAAAAAACAAGGAGGGCAAAGACAGCCCAGCGACAGCTCGCCAACTTGTTCAGGAATTGCATAACCAGTGGCTTCAAGAAGCAGGCGTAAGCCCGTCCGACTTGGAAGGACGGAACATAGAAATTTCCCCATTGCTCTCTTATGCGGGAGAGGGACTGACCTCGGAAGTTTTGGAAATTCTTCTTGACACATAGTTAAATTGATGGAAACATGGTTGGCTATATCGGTTGCTGGATACCATAAGTCTTTTTAAAGTAACAACGAAATTAAGCTATTTAATATCGCGCCAAGGACATATTATGAAACAGTGCTTTAATAAAGGGGGGCCCGATGAATAACAACAAAAGTACGGAATTAAAACGCTCTTCAAAAGCAGAAAACATTCTATCACAGATCCATAGTAAAACTATGCTAGGCGACTTGCGAAAAATCGCGAAGGACATTAAAAAAGATCACGAACTAGCTATGGAACTTTGGTCAACCGAAGAGTTTTTGCCCAGACTATTGGCAATCTTAATTATGGACAAAAACCTTCTTTCACAAGATGTGCTAAATAAGCTTGATAAGGATATGCAGATTCACACATTAGATGAGCGAAATAACTTAATGGATTGGTTAATGGCTAATCAGCTTACCAAAGCCAAGAAGACAATTGCATTGATGGAGTCATGGGAACATAGTCATTCTGCTCTTCAAAGGCGAACCTTCTGGTATTATAAAGGGAGATTGAGATGGACTGGACAAACACCGCCTGATAACAACGCAGACTTACTATCTGCAATTGAAGCTAATATTACGCAGGAAGAACCGGAAGTCCAATGGGCTATGAATTTTACTGCAGGCTGGATTGGCATCTATGATCAACAGAATCGAGCACGTTGTATTAAACTTGGTGAGAAAACGGGGCTTTATAAAGATGACATGGTATCAAAGGGCTGTACGCCCAATTATTTGCCGGAGTTCATTGCGATTGAAGTTAACAAACGAAATAATAAGTAGTTACCCTATTTAAACAAAACAGACTGCTGATAAAGTCCTTTGGACTTTGTCGACAGTCTGCAGCGTACAAGAGCATTTATTGTAGTTGATCTACAGTTAGATCAAGCCAGTCCATTTCTGTTTTTGTCAGTTTAACAGTTGCTCCCTCATTGCAAGATGATAGCTCTGCTTCGCTACGTGCTCCAATCAATGCACAAGTTGGAAATGGCTGATTCATGACATAAGCAAGTGCGATTTGTATAGCAGTCAGTCCTTTTTGCTCCCCAAGCTGTTTTGCTCGACTAAGACGCTCCCAGTTAGCATCACTATAAAATACACGGACCAAATCGGCATTTTCTCGATTTTCTGGTGTAAATAGCCCTGTAAAGAAGCCTCTAGCTTGCGAAGACCATGAGAGTAAAGGCATTTGAACCTCCTCATGCCAGTTACAGGTTTCTTCATCTGCAGAAACACAGCCTTTCCAGAACGGTTCATTTGTTTTAGCTAGACTCAAATTAGGACTGTTAAAGGTAAAGCCTGTTAAGCCCGCACGCTTAGCATACGCATTTGCTTCTTGTATGCGCTGCCAACTCCAGTTGGAGGTACCAATTGCTTGCACTGTTCCTGCAGCTATATACTCATTTAAAGTATCAATAATACTTTCTACAGATGTGTTCGGATCATCACGATGCAACGCATAGAGATCAATGTAGTTGGTTCGTAGTCTCTCCAAGCTAGTTGAAAGATCATGAGCAATATCCTTTTTGGCTAATCGTGGGCCATTTTGATCATGATGAGCTCCCTTTGTCAAAATAACTAGCTGCTCTCGATTTCCTCTGTCCTCAATATATCTGCCAATTACTTCTTCACTCTGACCACCACAATATATATGTGCAGTATCCAAAGAATTCCCACCAATTGCAATGAAAGCATCCATGTTTTGTTGAACAAGCTCATAACTGTCATGAATAAAGTAATCAGTACCCTTCATCAATCGTGAAACGGGCTTACGGCATCCAGTAATATTAATAAATTCCATCGTATCCACCTCTATTCGCTTAATTTTACTCTTGTTTTTTCTGTTGCAGAAGCTAAGCAAGCATCAATGATCTTCATATTACAAATGGCATCCGCTGCATCAAACGGTAGTGACATTCCTTGAAGCACTGCTTGAGCAAAGGCATCTGCTTGCAAGGAATATGCGTTAAGAAACGGCACAGATACTTTATTTCTTTTTCCTGCTTTATTGATATAGAAATGACTACTTTCCTCGGTTGGCGTTATGAAGGCGGAAGGAACCTCGATAATTCCTTCAGATCCTAGCACCTCTAGCGGATTACGGAACGCTGACCACATGGCACAGTCAAACTGAAGCGCAACATCACCTTCAAATTCAATTAATCCTGCAGCCATCATGTCTACATCACCGTGAAGACTGGAAAACTGTGCTTGGACTGTAACTGCTTCTGGCTCTTTACCAAGCAACAATCTCGCAGCAGTGATCGGATAGCAGCCAACATCATAAATAGCTCCGCCACCCCATTCCTTCCGGTAACGTACATTATTTAAGTCATTAGCATTATTGAACGTAAAGGCACTACGGATTCCTCTTACTTCACCAATCTCACCTTTATCGATAAGCTCCTTAATCATGGTGTAGCGTGGATGATAACGATACATGAAGGCTTCAGCTAGTAGAACGCCAGCTTTTTGGGCTGTCTGTACCATTCTCTCTGCTTCTTCAGCATTTAACGCTAATGGCTTTTCGCATAGGACATGCTTTCCAGCTTCAATAGCTTTAATCGTCCATTCATAGTGCAAGTGATTCGGTAACGGTATATATACTGCCTCAATATCTGGGTCTTGTAGTAACTGTTCATATGAACCATATGTTTTCGGAATTTGAAATTTGGCAGCAGTTTCGTGCGCCTTCTGTAAATCTCTACTTGCAATACCTACTACTTCATTACAATTTGATTGAAGAATACCTGGAATAACTGAATTAACTGCAATTCGCGCACTCCCTAAAACTCCCCATTTGAGCTTACGATTAGACAAATTGCTTCACTCCTTTATTAGTAGTATATTGTGATTATACTTTTAATAAATTGAAATTAAAATGATAGTATTTTGTTGGATAATAAAACAATATTGTTATTGAGGTGAATATACTTGAAGCGCCAATTTCATATGGTTACACGTTCTGATAACATTTATTTCATCTATCCAGAGTCCGTTGGGCAGTACATTTCAGAGCCTGAACACAGTATGCATCGTAAGCCGAATCAAATGAATAGTTACAACATTCACTTTGTTGAGGATGGTTATGGATATGTGAAGCTAAACGGAGTGGAGCACATGATTGGTCCTGGAGATGCTGTAATTTTCTATCCTGAGCAGGAGCAAATTTATTACTCAAGTAAAGATCAACCGTGGAATATTCGTTGGATTCACTTTTATGGAGATAAGCTAAAAGATTATTTGCTAGTCAACAATATTAAACCAGGTCAACTATGGAGCTTAAAGCAGACAGAGCTTTGGATTAAGCTGCACGAGGAATTGATGCTGGAGGCAGAAATCAACTCGATGCTGAATCCAACTCAGTTATCTGCTTCCACGTATGCATTAGTTGTTAATTTTATTGAGCAAGCCATTCCTATAACGGAACGGAAGCAGAGTGAAACGAACAAAAAAATATTGGATCTGCTTCATGAGATGCAAACTTTGGCAACGGAACCCTTTGAACTGGAATATTGGTCGAATAAAGCTGATGTTAGCCCTCACTATTTTTGCAAGCTATTCAAACAGACCATGTCGATTACGCCCATGGAGTTTATTACAAGGTGTAGACTACAAGTTGCCAAGCAGTGGCTACAGGAGCGTTTAGACTACTCAATAAGTCAAATTGCTAATGAAGCGGGCTATCCAAGTGTTAGCTATTTCAATAAACGCTTTAAGGAATATGAGAAAATAACTCCTTCAACCTATAGGGAGCTGTATGCTATGACTAATGAATAGATTGTAGCTGTCTCTATCGCTGTTGAAGCATTAGTAATAAAGGGGGCAACCTATGTACAGATTTCTTGAGTATGTCATCTTCCCACCGTCATTGTTTAATGAGCGTAAGTTGGAACGTAAACTAGAAGGAAAGACGGTTCTTATTACGGGCGCTAGCTCGGGTATAGGAGAGCAGCTTGCCTATTTGCTGGCTGATATAAAGGTCCATATAATCTTAGTGGCTAGGCGAGAAGAAAAGCTTGCAGCTATGAAAGAAGTAATTGAGATGAAAGCTGCTCGAGTAAGCATGTTCGCAGCTGATTTACGAAGAGAGGAGGAGATAGAGGGATTACTTCACTTTCTGCACGAACTTCCCGAAGGGCTCGATATTGTCGTAAATAATGCGGGTCATTCTATTAAACGTTCTATTCATCAGTCCTTAGATCGCTACCATGATTTCTCACGTACAATGGCGATTAATTATTCAGCTCCCGTTCAATTGATGTTGTCGGTGATTCCACTTCTTAAGCAGAAGCAAGGGCACATCGTCAACGTCTCGACGGTCAACGTGTTATTGCATCCATTCCCCGAATGGGCAGCGTATCAGGCATCGAAGGCAGCATTTGACACGTGGCTTCTGTCGGCTGCTCCAGAACTGAACATGATGGGGATTGCAACGACCTCGATATACCTTCCTTTAGTTAGAACACCGATGATCTTACCGACGGCTTCATATGAGAAGTTGCCTGCAATGTCTCCACAGCATGTTGCGAGAATAATAGGCAAGTCACTCTATACTAAGAAGACAATGTATAAGCCTTGGTGGTTGATCTTTGGACAGCTGGCTTCCGTTCTCTTTAGAAGGTACATAGAGTTATCGATGCAGCGAATGTTGAGAAAAGGGAGAGATCGTAATGAGAATCTATAAACTGCTCTATGTTCTTTATAAAATTAAACTACTGTCTCCTTTTTCCTTATTTCGCTTAGTCGCTGCTATTTATAAAAATGGAATCAATTTGTTGACACTTCTTCATTTCTCCGCTAAATCTTCTGGGGACTCTACCGCGTTAATCGATGAAAAAGAAACACTAACTTATAACCAGCTCTTCGCGCAATCCATAGAGCTTTCGGTAAGCTTAAGTGAAATTTATCAGCTTGGGAGCGGCAAGAAAGTCGGCATCTTTTGTAAAAATCATGCTTCATTAATTAAAACCATCTTTGCGGTTTCAGCAACAGGAGCGGATATATATCTTCTTAATGCTGAAATGAGCGATATCCAGCTGAATAGTATACTCGAGCATCATCATTTTGATCTCTTAGTTATCGACGAGGAACGAGGTGATTCTCTTAAGCATTCTACATATACGCAGGCAATACTAATGAGCTATCATGATACGCTTCCGGCGATAAATAATTTAACTTCTACAGCCAATAGCAGTAATAAGAAGCGAGGCAGCTCTACAGGGAAACTGGTGCTGTTCACGGGCGGAACTACGGGTCATTCTAAGGTTGCGGCGCATAAGCCTTCGCTGTTCAACTATTTAGACCCATTCTATGATTTCCTCACTCGATTGAAGATTCTCAATTATGAGACTGCGTATATTGCAACACCTATCTATCACGGTTATGGAGTAGCGGTGCTGCTCTTGTTCAGCGCTTTGGGAAAAAAAGTGATTGTTCGTCGTAGATTTAATGCGGAGATTGCATGCGGCTTGATTCGGGAGCATCAGGTGGAAGTTGTAACGGTTGTACCGCTTATGCTCCATAAAATGTTAAGAACGAATGTGGATGATTTGAAATCGCTAGCCTGTATTGCTTCAGGTGGGGCTGAACTCAGTCCAAAGCTTACACAAGGGACATTAAGCCGGTTAGGTGAGGTACTTTACAATTTATATGGTACCTCAGAAGCGGGCCTGAATATGATTGCTACACCGCAAGATTTGATCTATTCTCCATATACAATTGGAAGAAAGATTAACGGTGTCGACCTCAAAATACTAGATGAGCATAAGAACGAAGTTAAGCTCGGCAAGGTAGGTCAATTCTGTATTAAAAACAAGTGGTCTATAAAAAACGGAGCACACACCTGGATTGAAACTGGTGACTTAGGCTATAGGGACGAGAAGGGTTATTATTATCTATGTGGAAGGGTGGATAGTATGATTGTTTCTGCAGGGGAAAATGTTTATCCGCTGGAAGTAGAGCAGGTGCTGCTTACTCATCCTCATGTAGAAGACGTGGCCGTGATAGGGGTTAACGACGAGCAGTTTGGGCAGCGACTAAAAGCTTTTGTCCGTTTAACACCTGATGCTGAAACCAAAGCAGATGCGCTCATAGAATGGCTGCGTCCTCGGCTGGCACGGTTTCAAATGCCAAAAGAAATGGTTCTAGTTGATGAGTTACCGTATACTGCTTTAGGTAAATTGAATAGGAAGCTACTCGAATAGATTCGTATCCACGTATGTCAAAAAAAGACGTGAGAGAATTGAGTGAACAACCGAACAATCGAGCAGATCTCAACGTGACTTTTTCAACTTCTCTACTATTGAAATGCAGGAACGGAACGTCTAAATTGGGAATAGCGAGTTCGAGACATTAATCATAAGCACCCGAATAGAAAACTGGTCAACTGACGCCAGTTGACCAGTTTGCTGCATTGCTGGATCTATTTAAACTATCACCCTAATCACGATATCTTTTCTTCCGACTTCTTAGTTCGACGTTTCCGTTTAGGTGCTGGCTCTTGCGGTTTCGTAGCATCCAGGCTTGCTTTGAGTGCGGTCATGAGATCGATTACGTTTGCCTTCGTTGGTGTAGGTGTGTTTACAACATCAATACCTTCACCAGCAATTTTCGATTCGATCAACTCGTACAAAGCAACGCGATAATCATCTGTATACTTGGACGGATCAAATGTTCCGCTTAACTGTTCAACTAGCATCTTAGCCATTTCAAGTTCTTTGTCGTTTACCTCTGCAGCCTGTGGCATATTGGGTACTTGGCTAATTGCGCGGATCTCGTCTGGATAATGCATCGTCTCAAGACAGAGGCAGTTATCGACTACTCTAATAGCTGCAAGGTTACTCTTTGAGCGTATTGATATTTTTGCAATGCCTATTTTACCTGTTTGCTTAATGGCCTCCATCAATAGCGTGTAGGCACTGCCACCTGACATATCAGGCGATAAATAGTATGGCTTTTCAAAATAAATAGGGTCGATATCACTAAGGTCGACAAAATCCAAAATTTTAATTGTACGTGCAGATTCCGGCTTAATCGCTTCAAGCTCATCTTCTTTGATAATTACGAACTTATCTTTCTCGTACTCATAACCTTTAACAATATCCTCGGCTTTAACTTCTTTTTCGCAATGCGGGCATTTTTTTTCATAACCAATCGGCATTTTACACTCTTTGTGGAGCTGTCTAAAATGTATATCCTTATCCTCAGTTGCCGCATGCATTTTAACTGGCACATGGACTAACCCAAAACTTATAGCACCCTTCCACACTGTGTGCATATAATCCACTCCTTTTGGAGTAATATGCCCAAGGATACAGTAATTATTGGTCATGCTCTTTTGCGATTACCTTACAATATGTACCAATAAAGTGACTCGTTCAGGATTGCAAAAACCTATTGGAAATTGATAACCTCCCTTAATATGATAATGGCTGTATGGAAAGTCAACATCCCCATGAGCTAGAGTACTAAAACTAAATTTTAGTGCAATACTGACAACTGACTGCTAACCGCTCGATGTAATAGGAAGCTGGATTACCGTAACTAACGGTGACGCATAGTAAGTTGCAGCGAACGAGTTGTGACGGATATTGAGCTGTAACGGAAGTGAGAGACCTTATTGTGATAAATATGCGAAGTATGCGATTCTAACGGAAGTGAGAGACCTTATTACACAAAATCCCTTCAATATGAAGTGAAAAGCGGCCGATAACGTCGCTCAGATCCGTTAGCCTTTGAAATGTGCAAAATTAGTTGAAATAGAGTCGCTGAGTTCCGTTAGAGCCACCACTTGCCCTTCCCCGGTCTTAAACCTCATTTCCCCACAATTGTTATAATTCATCACGGTGCTTTATTACTATTTTAATTGTTATAAAATTTATCGTTTACGAAAAAGTAATGACCTGATTCCATTGTAGCGATATAAATGGTTGTATTGCTGTTTAGAACTCCGAATACTGCCCCTCTGGTTGGAAACAATACACGATAAAGATTTATTTTAGAGTAAAGTCAGACGTAAGCATTGTTAAGACAGATATGTCAATAGACATGCAAACAGATTACAGACAAGGAAACGGCGTGAATTCATCATATGACTGCAAAACTAAGTGAGTACAACGAAAAAAGGAATTTCGGAATAACTTTGGAGCCGGAAGGAATGACAGAAGCTTCGGGACAAGCACTGAGATTTGTTATTCAGCATCATATGGCTAGAAGAGAACATTATGACTTTCGTCTTGAATGGGAAGGCGTTCTTTTAAGCTGGGCAGTGCCCAAGGGGCCTTCCTACGATACACATGATAAGCGGCTCGCTGTCATGGTGGAGGACCATCCTTTAGAATATCGAAACTTCGAAGGGACCATACCGAAAGGGGAATATGGCGGCGGCGTTGTTATGCTATGGGATGAAGGCTTTTGGGAACCGTATGGTGATGTGGAACAAGGGCTTCGTAAAGGTGAATTAAAATTTGTTCTAAGAGGAAGACGTCTCAAAGGAAAATGGGCTTTAATTCGTTTGAAAGCAAAGGCTGGAGATGATAAGGACAACTGGCTTTTACTGAAGGAGAGAGACGAGTTTGTTAGAACGAATAGTGGAATATCTGAATACAACACAAGTATCAGAACCGGACGTACGATGCTGGAGATCGAAAGGGGAGAAGAAGAAAAAGTAACAAGTAACCCTTTCAACAAAGTCAAAGTACAGCTCGCCAAATTGGTTCAGACGATTCCCGATGCAGAGGATTGGCTCTACGAGATGAAGTACGATGGCTATAGAATTATCGCGTTCGTTGAAAGGAACAATGTACGATTAATAACGAGAAACGGCAATGATTACAGCAGTCACTTTTCTACCATTGCGGCTTCGATCTCTGACCTTGCAGTTGGAAGGGCGATGATTCTGGACGGTGAAATCGTTATTACAGATGACTCGGGTAAGACGGATTTTCAAGCTCTGCAGAACTATATGAAAAATCCTAAAGGTCAGAATTTGACCTATATCGTCTTTGATCTGCTTGCGCTGGATGGTACCGATCTCCGAGGACTCCCTTTGATCGAAAGGAAAGAACAACTAGAGCATTTAATGGAGAATGGACCGAGCAACCTCTACTACAGCCGCCATGTGAAGGGAAACGGAAACGAAAGCTTTGCTGTTGCTTGTCAGACAGGCATGGAGGGGATTATTGGTAAAAAGGCGACTTCCCAGTACAGCGGGTTAAAAAATGGTGACTGGATTAAGCTGAAATGCATCAAAAGACAGGAGTTTGTAATCGGGGGTTACACACTTACCGACAAAAAAAGAAGCGGGGTAAGCGCACTTCTCTTAGGCGTTTATCAAGGTGGGGATTTCATATATGTGGGGCGAGCGGGTACTGGCATGAGTGCGGCTGACATGAGAATGCTAGAGAAAGAATTCGAGAACTTGAAGCGACGGGATTCCCCCTTCAAGCAAGCGCCCGAGACTAGAGCCAACGAAAAGCTTACATGGCTGGAGCCTGAACTGGTAGCAGAGATCAAATTTGCAGAATGGACGAAGGAGCAACAGTTAAGGCAGGCAAGCTTTAAAGGCTTACGGGTAGATAAGGATCCTCGTGACATCAAGAGGGAAGTAGCGGAAGAAGATGTGCTGCCTCATACTTCCGCTGAAGAGGTAGGGAGATCTAGAAAAGCAAGGACTGTTATCGAAGGGATTAACATTACAAATCCAGACAAAGTGTTATTCGACGATCCTGTCATTACAAAAGAAGACATCGTACGTTATTATGCCAATGTTTCGGAGCATATGCTGCGCTATGTGAGTCACCGCATTCTTACCGTTGTACGCTGTCCTAGAGGGATCGCACAAACTTGTTTTTATAAGAAGCATCCCGGCGCGGACAGCAAGGGCATTGTCTCCATTCCGATTACAACGGGCAGTGGCAATACAGAAGATTATTTCTATATTGAGAATGTATCAGCACTTATATACGAAGCGCAAATGGGCACTTTGGAATTTCATACTTGGGGAAGCCGTGTCGACGAGCTGGAAAAGCCCGACATGATGGTGTTTGATTTGGACCCGGATGAAGGGATGGAGCTAAGCAGGGTGCGCCAAGGAGCGAAAGATGTGAGAAGTGTTCTTGCCGAGCTTTCACTAGACGCCTATCTCAAGACGAGCGGAGGCAAAGGATACCATGTCGTTGTCCCAATCAGAGCGAATATGACCTGGGAGATGTTCCATGATTTTGCGAAGCGGGTTGCGCAAGTGATGGAGCAGAAATGGCCTGATCGCTATACAAGCAACGTAAGAAAAGCTAGTCGCGCTGGAAAAATATTTATCGATTGGATTCGCAACGGCAGAGGTGCTACAAGTGTCGCTCCATACTCGTTAAGAGCAAGGGAAGGAGCCAAGGTTTCCATGCCTATAGCATGGGACGAGCTTGACGTCGTTGCTCCGGACGGAATTACGATCGCTGACGCACTTGCGAGGATCGCTGGTAACGATCCTTGGAAAGATTTTTTGCATTGAACGGATAGGAAGAAACAGAGGCTGGGACAAAACCTAACTTCAACAGAAAAGTCCAGAATACTTTACCAATGTAAAGCGTTCTGGACTTGAATTTTAACTGCACACATTTCCGCTAACCAGGAACAAGTTGAAGTTCTAACGGAACTGAGCGACGTTAATTAACCAAAAGCAGCCTTCCATAAATTCTAACGGAACTCACAGGCGTTATTGGGGCAATTTCTGCGTTTTTCACCTCGAATTGACCTCATAGCGGCGCTGAGTTCCGTTACATTTTTTTGGGGTGCCTTTACATGGGAATAAGGCTTCTGAGTTCCGTTACTTCGGTTTGCGTGTTTGCGTGTATGCGAACCTAGTTTTGTTCCAGCTTCATTTTAATTAATGATAATGATTAGTGGTTGATATACTTTTCGAATACGAAGCCAAAGTCTTTTACTTTGTACTCATCATGCTTAGCTTTCATCCAATTAAAAGCATACTCATTAATATTAGTAAATTGTTCCGCTGCTGACTCGCTTTGCGTAGAAATTCGGCCGAGGCTCTCTTTAGCAATATGTACGCTTGACACCGCATAGTCATAATGCTTCTCATTCGACGCGACGATTTCAGAGATTTTGTACAACGTTTTGTAAAGGTCTTTTATTTGTTCAAGCTGTTTTTTATCAACATCAATGGAGAAGCTTTCACTACCGATTTGGAACTTAATCTCTACATCTAGATCAACTGTTCCCGCTGTCTCTAACATTACTCTTGAAATCTCGTTAGAAGAATAGCTATAGCGCTTTAGTACCCTTTTACTGCTAATTGCACTCTCACCATCCAGATGAATTAACGCAAGATTTGTAAAGCAGTACTCGTCTTTTTTTGATTTGATAATGAAGTAGATCTTCTCTCCATCTTCATGCATAACATAATCGTCAGTGTCTACCTTGTCAAAGTCTTTGCGTTCAATAACTTTACCGATATCACTTAAACCGAGTGCTTCTGATGCTAACTTCTTAAACAAGATCATCATCCTCTCAATCAAAAATACAATAATTCCAATACCCATTTTTCATTGTAACAGAGGGACAACAAAGACTTCAATATTACAACTTGCTAGACTAATTCATTACTAATTTATCTGAATATGAGCTTGTATATTGAGAGTGTCAAAGCAGCTAACTTCAAGCAACAGACAGCTCTATGCGTGAAATGAATTTCTGGAATGTATGAACGATTAACCGTTGGTCTTCTTCCGATGGATTATGTAATACTGCGTTAACTCGACGGAGCTGCCTCCATATGCTCGGCATACCATTCATTGGCTTCGAGCAACACCTGTTGTCCGCCTGATTCCATGAATTCCTCTACGAAAGTATCGAAGTATTCAACAGGCTGGTCGCCAGTGATGATAGAGATATAAGCTTTATCCCTCATGCTGATCAGATCAGCGGAATATACAATTAAGGAGGGGGTTGCAACCTCGAGACTATTATAGATGCCGTTCTCCTCTAGACCTAAGGTTGCTGCCCACTGCTCTCGCCGCTCCGAATGCTCTCCGGGAACGGTCATGCCGATTCTAGAGCCGATCATATTCGTATAGTTGTCCATACTGTTATATGGGGGAAGAATGCGGAACTCCTCTGGATATTTAACGCTCCAATTCCAATGCTCTCCTAAAAAGCCATTCTCCATCTTAATCTGCTCCACGGGATCGGGGTTTGCACTGACATAATCCAATACCTCAAGAATTTTTTCCAGCTTCCCTGGCTCGTTCACAGCATCTGCACCGATAGCGACAAAGCTCATCAGCATATTGTAGGCTTTTGAACCACTGTGTCCATTAGGACCGATAACAGGAGGACCGAATACAATGTTTGCGGCTGCATTTTTCTGTAGTAGCTCATATACATTGAACGAGTTAGCGACTGGAATTTCTTCATCATGTTCATTGATAACGTTATAATCGCCTTCTTGAATCCAGTGGTAATAGTTGCCCATCGAGGTCATCCCAATTCTGCTATTAATAAAAGCATGGGACAGATGCTTATAACCACCTTTATTCTCACCAGTTATAAATTCAGGGTCGATAATTCCATCTTGGTACCACTTTTGCAGATACGCTAGCGCTTCCTTCATCTCAGGCTCTAAGGCACCGATTACGAGTTGATTATCCTTTACACTAAAATAAAGCTGCTCTGCAAAAACGGTTTGCCCAAAAGCACCAAATACGACATTCATGCCTTCCTTGGATAGGCCATAGGTGTCCTTTACGCCGTTCCCGTCAGGATCACCGTTAGCAAAAGCATACATGACTTCCTCGAATTCATCTAATGTCTCCGGAACATCCAAACCAAGCTTATCAAGCCAGTCCTCACGATATAGGACAGGGATTCGATAAATGTTCGTTTGATTGATGACCGGAATGCCATACAGGGAACCGTTTATGTTACCGTAGTCTAAGTAACGAGAATCATAGCTTTCGATTCGCTGTACAATATTAGGTGCATACTCTTTTAGCACATCCACGGGAATTTCCGCTAAAACCCCTTGCATCTCATACTTGAGCAGATCATGCGGCTGCCTAATCCGAAACAGGTCCGGGACTCTTTCTTGTGCGAGCTCCAAGTCGAGCAGCTCCTCATAATGCTTGTTCTCAAGGTTCCATATATCCAGATCGACATCAAAGAGGTCTTCAATATATTCAAGCATCTCTGCATCTTCAGGAACAGCAGTATTTTGATGCATCGTCCAACTAATCGTATAAAGAGGATCAGCTTCGTTCTTAGCAGTTTCAGTTGCAGAAAGGCTCTGCTGCACAATTGTTGCATCTTCCTCCCATAAAACGGTACAACCGCTTATAAACACGACAAGGATCATCGTAGTAACAAAAAGATATAGAGGCCTTGATCGATTGAGATCCATAACAAATCCTTCCCATTTTGATATATCTGGATGAACGTATAAGCGAAGATTAGCCCATCGGCCAACTTCTAATTGATGATTAACGTGATCGGCCGATTAGTTCATCAAGCCTCGCATGAAATTTCTCGGAGTGCAGCCATGGATTTCTTTAAACTTCTTTATGAAATAAGCAGAGGTGCTGTAACCGACTGTACTGGCGACCTGCTCAACGGTTAGATCCCGCTCAGCCATTAGTTCTCGGGCCCGTTCCATTCTTTGGTTTGTAACATATTCGGAATAAGTGATACCAGTTTCTTCTTTGAAAATTTTGCTAAGATATTTCGGACTGATGAATACTTGCTCGGAGACATGATCCAAGGTGAGATCATCTGAAAGATTCTCACGAACGTAGGCTTTTACAGCCGTTACTGTATCGATGCTTCTAACTTCGCTCCGCTTCTCCATGTGCTGAACATACTCGGTTACGAGATGAATTAACCATTCTGAATAGCGGTTAATATTGTAGATCGACGTATACTGCTTGTACAAGTTCAATGAGCTTGCTTCGGCAGGCTGCCAACGTACCTGACCGATGCAGTCAGAGTAGATCGTGATGATTCTTAATAATAGGATGCGACAGTATTCCGCTGAATACATACCGTCTCTTATCGTCACCATTAAGCTCTCAACGGCTTGAACCGTACCATTCAAATCTCGGGCTTGCAGCTTCTTTTCAAAATTCACCAAGTATGAATCAGGAATTTCAAGGCTGCTCGTTTCTCTGTTCAGCAGTTCAAGATCTTGAATGACTGGCTGAGTAGGAAAGAAATAGCTGTATTGAATCAACGTTTTGGCTTCACGATAGCTTGTATGGATCTCGGTGAACCGCTCTACCCAGCTGCCTAACGATAAGACAAATTCCAAACTGAATCTGCTTCTTGCTTCAGCGAGAATAAAGTCTGCAATCTGGTCAGAAACTTTCGGCTGGTTGGTACAGATGATCACGACCATTTTATGATCCTGCAATTCCTCCGCAAATAGCTTGGTTTCATCAAATTCCGTTGTCTCCAACTGATGAATCATACTGTATAGTGTGTGCTGCAGCTGTCGCGGCTGGAGCTCCTTCCACTTTTCACTGACAGGATCAATAACGATGCACCGGAAGTTAGAGTATTCGAGCGAAACTTGAATGGATTGCAGCTGCTCCGTCAGCTCCTCCGGCGTGAATCGGTTATTCAGCATATTCAGTATAATATTATGCTTAATTATATTTTTGTTGGCCTGTAGTGTTTCCTCAAGACTATCCACTTTATTGGACAGGCTGTTGATGGCAGTATTGATGAAGCGATATTCATTCTGTTTTGAGCTGACAGGGCCGTTATGCCGACTCTTAATCGTATTCATAATTCGCTTTAAAGGACTGTAGCCGGCTGCCGTAAAGATTGATGACATCGCAATCCCAACTGCGACAGCTAACAGGCAAAGCATGATCACGTTCTCTTTCAAGCTATCGATCTTATAATAGAAGCTATTAGCAGATGTTGTCGTGTAGATCTTCCATCCAATTCCGGTTAATTGATCATGGGAAACGACATAAGAGCCGTGGTCGAATGTATGCGTAAAGCTCCCATCTGAAGACGTATGGGAGTGTAACGATTGAATTAAAGATTTCTCCTCCGTAGAACTGCCAAGCAATGACTTGTCTGCAGCAGAAAGAACCGTACCAGCCTGATCCACAATAAATGTACGCTCATAGTCAGCCGGGATCATGTTTTCGATAATCTGGCTGATGGCAGACTCTTTAACATCTATCGCCATCAAAAGCTCAGAGTCTTTTCCTGATGCTTGAAACGGGTAGCTGCGAACATAGGAGATTAACGGAATCATGCTGCTTTGTTCCGTTAATTCAGTATAAGGGTCCTGGGGCACCAAACGAGTTTGCATCCATAAGGAGCTTCCTTCGTTCGCTTTTATCGCATCAATCCAATCAGCCGTGCGAGCCGCATCTGAAGGTTTACTTTCATAGAGTAGCAGTCCATGAACGGATGAGATCATGAAGCGATCCTCAGTATCGTACAGATGAATGGCTTGTATGAGATCAGAATGATTGTGCACCTGATTGTTAAGCAGCTGCTGTATGTCTAAGATCTTGCTGTGGTTTCCTTTAACGCTATCTAAATTAATGTTGACGGGGCTTCCCAATGCCAAAGACAGATAGATCTGATTGACTCTTTGAATAACAGAACTCTCGATCTGATTGACCGTGTTGTTAAGCATCATCTCATTGTTAATTCTAATTTCTTCACTGTATTGACGGGCGAAGAAGAGATAGAAGAATGTGCTGAGAAGAAGTGCAATGACAAGCACGACTGCGAGATAGGAGAGGGCCATCTTCGACCATACTGACTGGAATGGCTTGAGCATCTTTTTCTCCCCCTTCATGATTAGCTTCCTAATAACCTCATCATTATACAATAGCCCGAGGACAAGTTATCGTCTTAATCATAATTTAACAAAGCAGCGTTAATAACGGTCTCGGATTTACAAATGCTTAATAAATATCTGCCGCCGAATTTCACACGGGCGGAATATAAATGATATTTTTATGCGAAAATAGTCAAAACGTACGGATTTGATATAAAGCGGAAATTGTTCTATAGATGCCAAGTAACCCCAATGCTAAAGTAATGGCATACCGGAGAAAATGATTGAGTAGAGCTTGGATGACAGCATTCTATACAAGCTTAGGGCTGCCTTATCATTCACTGGTATAGAGAAAAGGTGAGTAGAAAAATTCGATTTACGAGGAGAGGATTATGTTGTTGCAAGTTAAGAAAAGACCATTTAAAAAGGCATTACTAGTACTTCTAATGTTATCTATTGCAATCCCAACGTTTTCCAGTCAGAGTTTTGCAGCCAATCAGGAGGCGCCGTTATCCGACATTAAGGGACATTGGGCAGAAGAAAAGATTCAAGCCTGGATAGATGAAGACTGGATACAAGGATATTCAGACAGCTCGTTCAAACCTGATGCTTTCATTACTAGAGCAGAATTTATGAGCTTGGTTAATCATGCTTTTGGATATACAGGACAAGCTGAGATAAGCTTTGAAGATGTTTCAGAGGATGCATGGTATTACGAAGTGGTAGCTATAGCTAGCGAAGCGGGATATATTAATGGTTACATGGATCATACGGTGAAGCCAGAAGATCCAATAACACGTGAAGAAGTGGCAAATATAATCGCAGCAATTAAAAGTTTAATAAAGGATGAAGAAACAGCTAACTCGTTTAGCGATTCATCATCGATTGCGGCTTGGAGCAAAGGCTCTGTAGGTGGAGTTACTGCTGCAAACATTATGGTTGGATATACCGATGGAAGCTTTAAACCTCTTAATCCGATCACTCGTGCAGAAGCAGTTGCTGCACTAGATAATGCTTTAGTATTCGTTAAAGCACCTTTATCTGCAGTGAGAGATGGAGGCAATGCTGACGATGCAACTTTGAAGAATATCGCTGCAACAAATCCATTTATTCAAATTTTAGATGGGTTTGATCAAGTGTGGTCTTTGAACCAACCGGCTTGGAGAAACGGAACCGCGTTAACTAAAACTGGAGTCAATGGGGAAGTTGCAAAATATGGAGATGGACCAACTATTTTCTATGATGGCTTTAAAAATGATGCAACGGCAGTCGTCGCTGATTTGAAAACTTATGCTAATGAAGAAATTAGAAATAAAGCAACATGGGTGGCAAACATTAAGTATGTAGAAGAGGTTACGCAGAATCGTACCGATGAAGAGGCGTTAGCCGCGTATTATGACGATCAAAGAGATAAGATCTATAGTATGATGGATGCGTTCGGACCTTTAGCTAATATCTATGTAGATATCGTTGAACCAACGACAAGCGTTGTAAGAAGTATCGATGATATGAACGTCGTATTGGAAGAAGAAACAGCGGAAGATCAAAGCCAAGGAATGGGAGCCAATTGGGCTGAATCTGAGCTTGCGGATATGGTAGATCTAGTTGCTTTAATTCGTTTCAGAACTCCAGCTTCATCTAACCCTCCTAAATACTTCTACTCTTCTCCAAGACCATGGAGAATGAATTCGAACGGAGAAGTTGTTGAGATCGTAGATCAGAATGGACTACCTGTATGGGAAACAATAGGTAGTGGGGAAAAGAAAGAAGAGCCACTAGCTTCTGGAGGAACGAAAACAACAGGAGAAAAACATTATCAGCAATATGAGACCAACGTTGAGGTCATTCCTGCATTACGATATGTAAGAAGAATCGCTGAGGATGGACGAGGAAAAGACGGAGCATTTCCAAGCGGTCATACAAGTGCTTCATACTTAACAACATTCGGCTTTGCATACGCAACCCCAGAAAGATACTCTGAATTTTTAACGAGAGCAGCTCAAATGGGTGAGAATAGAATCGTAACGGGAATGCACTCACCACTTGATGTGATCGGTGCAAGAATTCAAGCTACAGCAATGACTGCCTATGCGCTTAATAAGGAAGAAAACAAAGATGTATTAAAGAAAGCATATGAGAATGCAGGCGAAGTATTTGGCGCATTAGCAGAAGCGAAGAACATAAGTCTTTATGAATATGCACATACGGTAACAGAGAAATATACATTCGAAAGTGCATACGATGAAACAGCATGGGAAGACCATGACGCGAATAAAGCTTTCTATAGAGAGAAGCTTACGTACGGGCTACCGCAAACAGGAATAAAAGGTTTAGATCCTGAAGTGCCAGAAGGAGCAGAGGTTCTATTAGAAACTCGTCAGCCGTATCTAACAGATGCACAGCGTAGAGAGGTATTGTATACAACTTCGATTGACTCTGGTTACGCTGTAATCGACGAATCACAAGGCTGGGGTAGAATTGATCTAGTAACGGCAGCTGATGGATATGGTGCATTCTTAGATGATGTAACCGTTGATATGGATGCTTCTAAAGGTCGTTTTAATGCACAGGACTGGTGGAGAAATGATATCACGGGTGCTGGTAAGCTTACGAAAAAAGGTACAGGAACACTTGCATTGACAGGAATGAATAGCTACACAGGCGGAACATTACTGCAAGGAGGTACGTTAGAAGCTCAATCTACGACTGCATTTGGTATTGGCGATCTTTACGTGGAGAATGGAACGATTGTCGTGAATGTTGATGGAGCATTAAAGCTTGATGGCGACTTCACGATGAAGGCTGGAAAGCTGGACATTGTGATGGATACTGACAGCAGTCAAATCAATGTAGGCGGAACAGCGAATCTTGACGGTGCAAACTTAAAGCTAGACTTCTCTGACTATAAGATTGAAGGCTTTAAAGACATTGTTTTAATGACTGCTGATCAAGTAAAAGGTGAATTTACTAATGTTACTGCTGATGGTTATGATGTAACTTTCACGTATGAAAAGGAGCGCGTTATTGCGCATATTGTTGCAAAATAAGAGATAGCTAAATGCTTTACAATTCAAGCCAATCCCCTCTGCCTTAGCGCTGAGGGGATTGGCGTCTATACGCCAGAGCTGGTAGGGGCGGTTTGGTTAGGCTACGATCAGACGGATAGCAATCATTATTATCCGAGTTTACACGGCCTATACTCGAACAAGCAAAGGATCATGAGCGTTCGATTATTGAAAATAAAAAAGATCAAGGAAATAAAAAACGAGAGGAAGAGAAAAAGAAAATAATTGACTGCTAGTGTATTTATAGCCTAGTCGTTCGCTATAATAGACGTTAATCTATAGAACATAACATAGAAATGAGGTCTGAAAATGGATGTGAAATTCCCAATTGGAAAGTTACAAGTTCCAGAAAAGGTAACATTGGAAAACGTTCAAGCGTGGTTAAAGCAAATTGAATCTTACACCCTCCGATTGAGAGAAGTTGTAGACTCATTAGATGCAGAACAATTGAACAAAACGTATCGTGAAGGTGCTTGGACCGTTCGTCAGCTTGTGCATCACATTGCAGATTCTCAGTTGAACATGTATCAACGCTTGAAGTTAGCTTTAACCGATGATAACCCTAATGTACCTGCTTTTAATGAAGAAAAGTGGGCACTTCAACCGGATAACGAGCTTCCTGTAGAAAGTTCAATTAAGATGCTAGAAGGAATCAACGAGCGCATCGTAGCTTTAGGTCGAACATTAACTGAAGAGCAGCTTGATCGAATATTTACTCACCAAACTAACGGTCAGATCAAAGTCGCTACAAAAGTAGCGAAGCTAGCGTGGCATGAAGAGCATCATTTAGCGCATATTAAAAATGCCTTGAAATGATTATTTGTTAGGTTTGTCATTAGCAGTCAAAAAGAAGTAAAAGGGCAGGATTCTCTTGTAAGAGCAAAGTCATGCGTGTTATCATATACGTAACATGTAATATGAATATGGTGCATCTACTTTGTGTATACTGCAAAAAGGAGCCGTGCGCTAACACGACTCCTGCTGCAATAGCCGCTTTTAAGGGCGGTAGGCTTCAGTTACAGGAAAGCAGACTTAATAGACCGATTCCTTGCCGGGGCGGTCTATTTGTCTTTCGAGGACAGCATCATCACGATAAGCGTACCGAAGGTAAGCATTAATATCAATGATTCAAAAATTACTTCTTGTTGAAAATAAATCATTAATATGAGAGGATATGAGCTTAAGTTGATAGATAATTTTTGGCGTGATTTGCCACGGCCGTTTTTTATACTCGCACCGATGGAGGATGTGACGGATGTTGTTTTTCGTCATGTGGTGAGTAAAGCAGGCAGACCTGATGTGTTTTTTACAGAGTTTACGAACACGGAGAGCTATTGTCATCCAGATGGGATCAAGAGTGTGCGTGGACGTTTGACGTTTACAGAGGATGAACAGCCGATTGTAGCGCATATATGGGGAGACAAGCCCGAGTATTTCCGTCAAATGAGCATTGGGATGGCGGAGCTAGGATTCAAAGGCATCGATATCAATATGGGCTGTCCCGTTCACAACGTCGCATCGAGAGGACAGGGAAGTGGCCTTATTCTTCGTCCAGATGTTGCAGCAGAAATTATTCAAGCAGCAAAGGCAGGAGGACTGCCCGTAAGTGTGAAAACAAGACTTGGATTCACAGAGGTAGACGAGTGGCGAGATTGGCTAACACATATATTGAAGCAGGACATCGTGAACTTGTCTATTCATTTGCGTACAACGAAGGAAATGAGCAAAGTGGATGCGCATTGGGAGTTGATTCCGGAAATTAAAAAGCTGCGTGATGAAGTAGCTCCTAATACGCTACTAACGATTAACGGAGATATTCCTGATCGAGAAACAGGTCTTAAGCTTGTGGAGCAATACGGAGTAGATGGCGTTATGATTGGACGCGGAATATTTAGCAATCCGTTTGCGTTTGAAAAAGAAGCAAAAGAGCATAGCCCGGAAGAACATTTAGAGCTTCTAAAGCTTCATCTTGATCTCCACGATCAGTATTTCGAAGAGCTACCACGTGCAATGTCAGGGCTGCAGCGCTTCTTCAAAGTATATGTAAAAGGCTTCCGCGGAGCTAGTGAATTACGACATCAAATGATGAGCACAAAGTCAACGGATGAAGTGCGCGCACTGCTCGATAGCTTTGAGAAGAATGTGGAAGATGATGCGGGACAGAAGGATAATTAAACAGTGTAATATGACTCTGATATCGTAGTTATGTTGAACGAGGTAATTATTTAGAATATGTAGAGGCTGGAACAAAACCTAATTCCAACAGGAAAGTCCCGAATACTTACGAAATGTAAAGCGTTCGGGACTTCAATGTTAACTGGAAAAACGATAATTTCCATCGAGCAGAAACAAGTTGAATTTCTAATGGAACTGAGCGACGTTAATTAACCCAAAACAGCCTTCCATAAATTTTAACGGAACTCACAGACGTTATTGGTGCAATTTCTGTGTTTTTTACCTCAAATTGACCTCATAGTTATAATGAACGAAACCGACATCCTCTTTTGCATGACGTAGGTTAAATTTGGAAATGAATTAAATAAGAACATCAAATTCAAAACCAAAACAGAGCTACAATCAAAAAAGGAGTCGGT